>CAFBLH010000037.1_pt1 | contig 16699 bp, 18 predicted proteins | sample 7268051 | NCBI WGS metagenome assembly CAFBLH01 (sample SAMEA6814031, study PRJEB35770) | freshwater metagenome | biome: Freshwater; feature: Freshwater reservoir; material: water | place: Czech Republic | collected 2016-04-20 | depth 30m m | reverse complement strand
GCACTAGAAAACTCCTCTTTGTATTGACCTGCGGTCCAGGGTGAATATGGAAATAGCGCTTTATCAAGTGAAACAAAGACCGGAAGGTCAAATGCATTAGCTTCGCGATATTGAGTCATACTCTATCCGCCGTTGCAACTGCATCTGGGTGGCGCAAATAAATAGGTTCGCTAATTTTATTATTTAATTGGACTAGGGCAACTAGATCTGGAAATAAACCAGTATGAATCGACGCACCTTTTACATCGCTTGGAAAATTTACTGCAGGTTCGCCGCTGCGACGCCCTTCGATATATCTGGCCCAATAAACCTCTTTGCGTCTCGCATCTACCGTAACGATGAAATCCTTTTCATCAACTTGTGCGGCAATTGCATCGAGTGAACAAACACCGCGCACAGGAATCCCCAGCGCAAGCGCAAAACTACGAGCAAATGCGATTCCAATTCGTAAGCCCGTAAATGGTCCAGGTCCCATTCCAACCACAACTTCATCGACACTGTGCCCAGCAATTGCCTCTTGAACTAAAGCTGGAAGCGCAGGCCCGTGTGCGGTTGCACCATCTTGGTATCCACTCCAAATTAATGAACCATCCTCAATGATGCCAACAGATGTGCGAGATGTAGAAGTATCTATAGCTAATGAGATTGTCATAGCGAAAATCCTGACCAACGACTGCCCACTGTTTTAATTTCAACAGTCCGAATATCTTCAGTTCTATCAATCGTAATCTCTAATCGATCTTCACTTAAACGAGCAGATTCAGCGCCACCCCACTCAATAACTGTTACGGAGTTTTCAAGATCTAGATCTAAATCATCTATAAATAAGTTGGGGTTTGAGGTATCTAAAAGACGATAAGCATCTACATGAATCAACGGTAAAGCGGCTTTATGGATGCGAGAAATAACAAAAGTGGGCGAAGTAACATCACTTATTCCTAAACCTAGGCCGATTCCTTGAGCCAAAACTGTTTTGCCTGCGCCAAGTGGACCATTTATTAAAATTAAATCTCCAGGTTTTACATGCCTCGAAATGGCTTGGCCAAGCGCAAGCATCTCGGCAGGGTTGGCAATAGAAATCATGAGAAGTAAAGAGTAAAGCCAAACGGGGGCTTTGGTTTCCCAAAGCCCCCGTTTGTATAGCTTGCTTTAATTACTGCTCGTTGTAGTACTTAAGCAGTGGTGCTCTATAGAGCGCATCAATAGAGAGGTTACCCGTTCTACGGACTGCCGCTTTAATGAGTCCAGCTGTTGGAAGTTTTCCACTTTCACCGGCTGCAACCAAAGTCTTAGCAACAAGCACTAACTGTGCTGATGTGAAGTTACAGTGGTTAGTTCCCTGAGCCGCTGGTGATGAGGTGATTGGTGAGCCAGCTGCAGTGAACTTTGTCCAGTTAGAAGGTGTCGTGTTCCAGATCATTAACAACTTCTTTGCTGGTGCTGTGTATGACTTTGTTGCCTTGTAGTTTGCAAAGGCTGCCAATTTTTCATCGGCAGCTTGAATTGCATAGGCATCAACCACGCGCTGTGATGCACCGGCTGGAGTAATTGGATCTGCAACTCCAGTCATCAAAATAGTTGGCACATTAATTACGCCAGAGTTACTGTGAAGTGCATTCATCTTTGCAATTGCTTCAGCATTTCCAACTGCACGTGGTGCACCAGGATTTGCTGCTGAAAGCGCACCAAGCATCGCTGAGATTGCTGAGTTACCTGATAGAGCTGCATTATAAATAACTCGCTCAGTATCGATGCGGGCTGAGTAGTTAGTCTTTGTGTTATCAAAGATTGCTCCTCCCGCTTGTAGTTCTACATCCTGAGTCGCAAGAATTGCGAGAGCTGCAGCATTAGTTCCATTTTCAAGAATGGCTAGCGCTGGGCTTATAGCTAATGGGAATGAGAGCTTGAGGGCTCCATCTGGACCATTAACAGAGTCAAAGTGTGCAGACTGAGTTGGTAAACCAGCAAGGAGTCCAAGAAGCAGTAGCGCACTACGTGAAGGAACTCCTCCGGCAGCAATTGCCTTACCTGTTGCACTTGATGTATCTGGCCATGCACCCGTTGCGAGCGCTGCTTGCAACTTACCCATAACAGTGAAGACTTTGACCAAATCACCGTAGGCTTCGGCATTTCCATCAGCGCCCGCAGAGTAATTTCCACCCTTAATTGTTGGATCAAAGAGGGTCTTAATTCCCCACAAGAAATCTCCAGCCATTGTTAACTCTGCTGGAACATTATCTGCCAAACACATAGGTGCAACAGCTGAAACTAGGTCGGGATACTTCTCAGCTAGACCTTGCGTAATTACGCCTCCAAGAGACTCGCCCCAAGCTACAACTTTAGTTGTGGCTGTGAACTTTTCTTTGAAAAGTCCAATGAGCTCGACGTTAGTCTTGATTGCAGAATCTGGGTTCCACCCTTGACGGGCAAAACCGGAGCCCATAATGGCAACACCTTGACTAAAGAAATATTTAGCAACTTCGGAGTTTCCTCCAGGAATTGGCTCTGGTGTATTTGTGATTTTGTACCCACCGATAAGTGGAATACCGGCTGGAATATCGATGTTATAACGATATCCATGAGAATACAGAGCAACCATTCCATTGAAGTTTGCTGGAACCATCATTGCATATGGCGCACCATCAGATGTCACACCACCGCAAGTTTGAATAGGGCTCTTGCCATCGCATACAGGTGCAGCGTTAGCTGCAACTGGAACAGAAACAAGAACTCCGGTGATTAAAGCTACTGCTGAAATAAATCCAGCAAAGCGTGATTTTGTTAACGAGAGTTTCATTAGTTTGGTAATCCCTTCGCTGGCATTGCTGCACGCTTATAAGTTGACTTGACCACTGCGCCGTCTGCTGAGTCAGTGGTGTAAACGGTATACACGCCACCAGCAGGCTTAAGATCTCCTGTTGGTGAGTACTTACCGAACCAATAACCGTTATAACCAATGTGGCTAGTGGATGAATAGTTCAATGGAACTAGAGCTGCACTTGCAAATGTAGAGCCTGACTTTTCAATAGCTGCAATCAGCGATTTACGAGTTGGGTTCTTGCCTGCAGCTTGGATAGCTTGCGCAGTTAGAAATGCAGTGTTCATTCCTATCATGACGTTGTTATCAAATGTCTGAGTTGGATTAGCCTTTAAGTAAATATCCTGGAAGAGCTTTACATACTCATCAGTTGTATCTGTAGTTGCAGGGGCAAATGAAGCTCCAACAGCGTTATATAGCACTCCAGCAGGAACACCGGCGGCCTTAATAGTTGTTGCATCTCCGCCAACTGAACCAAGAATCCACTGTGGTGCGTACTTCAACACTGCGGCTGTTCCGAGAGCTGCTGCAGTTGCACTTGATACTCCGAAGAGAATCACGACTTCTGCGCCACCTGCTTGTAGTTTTTGTACCCAACCTGCAGCAGTGGTTCCACTCTGTGAACCAGAAGCGTATGGGACCTTTACCGCAAAGTTGATACCAGCTTGCTTGAAGCCAGCGAGAGCATCATCACCGAAGTCATCATCCTGATAGATTAGGCCAAGTTTTTTGCCATCAAAGTTATCTTTGATGTACTCGGACATAATCTTAGCTTCCATGATATAGGAAGGAAGGACTGAGAAAGTAGTTGGATACTTCTTCTTATCTGCAAAGCCACTGAATCCAGTGTTAACAAATAAAACTGGAATTCCTCGGCGACCTGGGTTAACAACTGATGCAACTGCTTTGTTGTTTGCAGTTCCAAGAGGCGCCAGAAGTGCCATTACCTTATCTTTGAGAATAAGTTCATTTGTTTTAGCAACGGCTTGAGTTGGGACATATTGATCGTCTTTAACTACCAACGTAAGCTTGCGACCATTGATTCCGCCGTTTGCATTGACGTACTCAAAATACGCTTTAACAGCCGCTGGGATTTTGTTATAGCCAGGTGATGCCGTTCCTGTCATTGGAAGAGTCATGCCGAATTTGATCTCGGTTGAGCTCACTCCAACTTCAGCCGCTTGTGCCGGGACTGTTGTCACAGCCAAGCTCGCTACGGCAAGTACCGCTGAAACCGTCATCAGTTTCCTGCGATTCATTGCTTTCATATATTTCCTTCCATCGAGGGTTTGGGTAGAGATTTAATTCTTTTTCTGCAATAACTTCTTAGCTTTTCGAGAGCGATGCTGCTCAACTGGTCCATGTGGAACAAATAGAACCGTGATGATCAACAACGTGCTCACTATTAAGCCCGGTAAGTTCGTAGTGATTCTCTCCGAGGCTCCGATGCGATTGGCTATCACATCGGCAATTTCAGGGATTGCCACCAGCGTCACTGCCCCAATCATGACGCCTGAGAGGGTAGTTACGCCAGATAGAACTGCCCCTGTAAGGAGGGAAAATGAGAGTGCTAAAGGGAAGGCACTGGGTGAAACCGTGCCAATTGTCATAGAAAGTAAGGCCCCTGACAGGCCAGCCACGCCTGCGCTGATTGTGAAGGCCAAGATCTTGCTTCGGCCGGTGTTGATTCCCGCCAACTGGGCTGCAACTTCATGGCTTCGTCCTGCCCGCCAGTTTTGACCAAATCGGGAGCGCAAAACGTTACTGAGTAGCCACATCGATATAAGGGCGGCAAGAGCACTAATCCAAAAGAACCATTTATATTGTGTGAAATCCTCACCCAAGCTCAGCGGAGGGAATCCAACATCAAAAATCAAACCTTGTTCGCCCCCCAAAATTGTAAACTGATTGGCGAGGGAGGGAAGTCCAATCGCTAATGCAAGAGTTGCGCCCGCTAAATAAGGACCAGTCAATCTGGCGGCAGCTACTCCAAGAAGTACTCCGCCGAAGGCAGCAGCCAAAACTGCAATAAAAAAACATAAGACAACAGGAACATTAAACTCATTGCGAGCTACTGCTGCACTATAGGCACCAATTGCAAGTAAAGCTCCATGACCCAATGAAACCTGCCCAGAGTAACCAGTGAGTAAAATAATTGATGAAATTGCAATTACATAAACTGCTATTGATGCACCCTGATAGACCCGCAGTTCATCTACTCTGTTACTCAGTAAAAATAAAATAAAACCAAATGCGATAAAAAGTAAGAGTTTGTTGGATTTTTGGAATCTATGCACGGCGGGCCGCCTTTGCGCCAATAATTCCTTGTGGCCGTACGAATAGAACAATCAACAGAATCACAAATGGGGCTATGAAAAACAGTGAACTGTTTATGTACATCAACACAAATGAAATTACTAAACCAAGAACTAATCCTCCAATTACTGCACCAACTAGGCTATCGAGTCCACCAATAACTGCGGCAATAAACCCAGAAACTAGCAACAAAGAAAACTCAATTGAGTCAGGTGAGAATGAACCGTTGCCGTTCACGGTTTGAAACATTCCAGCAACTGCACCCGATGCTCCAGCCAAAGACCAACCTAAGGTTCGTACTCCGTTAACCCTAATCCCTGAAAGCCGAGCGATCTCTGGTGAAAACGCTGAAGCCCTCAGTGAGAGACCCATGTTGCTCTTTTGAAATAGTAGCGAGAGTAAAAGCACAAGAACGATAACAGTCACCAAAATCAGCAGTTTAAGTGGGGAGAAAGCCAAAGTATTAGCCCCTAATGAATAGCCGACGTTGGAAACTGGTCCAACGATTCGTACGTCTTGACCGCCCCAAATTGAGCTTGTTAGTGATCGAATTACTCCAAGCAGTCCCAAGGTCGCAATGATTGGTGCTACTCCTGAAATTGCGCCGTGCGCACTGCGCTTTAATAGAAATCTCATAAAAACTAATTCGATGAATGCTGCCACTGCCGCTCCACCAATCATGGCGACTGGGAGCGCAATCCAAAATGAATTGAGGTGAACCATTGCTTCATAACCAAAATATGTAGATAGCAAGGCCATCCCCGCCTGAGCAAAATTTATGACTCGGGTACTGCGCCACACTAAAACAATCGCAATTGCCATCAGTGCATAAATTGATCCTGCAGTTATACCAATAAGAAGTGTATTAATTAATTGAATCATAATTAATACCCCAAATAAGCTGCGCGCACTTGCGGGTCAGCTATTAGTGATTGGGCAGTTCCAGTGACTGCAACTTTTCCTAAATTTAAGACTATGCCATTATCCGCGATCTTTAGTGCACCCATCGCATTTTGCTCAACCAACACCACAGTTAAACCCATCGATGTGGCTAAGTCTCGAATGGTTTGAAAAATTTGTTCCACGACTAATGGGGCAAGACCAAGAGATGGTTCATCTAAGAGCAAAATTTCTGGCTTTGACATTAGCGCTCGTCCGATAGCAAGCATCTGTCTTTCGCCGCCAGATAAGGTATCGGCCCGTTGCTTGAGGCGTTCACCTAGTCGAGGAAAAATTGCAGTGATCTCAGCTTTACTTGCTGAGCTCTCTTTTTTATTTTTACGCCAGATCGCTCCAAGTTCTAAGTTCTCACTCACGGTCAACTCTGGAATAACAGCCTTGCCTTCAGAGACATGTGAAACACCATGGCGAACAATACGTTCGGGTTTACTATGCAAGAGATTGTGCCCATTCCAGGTTGCACTGCCATGGGTCGCTTTATTGAGTCCTGAAAGAGTGCGCAATAACGTTGTTTTTCCAGCGCCATTTGAGCCAATCACTGCTACCAACTCGCCTTTTTTAACGCTGAAACTCACATCGTTGACCGCGCAAATAGCCCCATGATGGACGGTCAATTGTGAGACTTCTAGGCTCATGAGTTACCCGTTCCAAGATAAGCGGCGATAACTGCAGGGTCACGGCGAACGCTTTCAGAATCACCACTTGCGATGATTTCACCAAAGTTGAGCACATACAACTTGCTGCAAACTGACATGACTACATCCATATGGTGTTCGACTAAAAGCACCGACATCTGTGCACTTAAATTACGAATTAAGACATTGAGCCATTCAATATCTTGAGCACCTAAACCACCTGCAGGTTCATCTAGCATTAAAATTTTTGGTTCACTGACTAAAGCACGAGCAATTGCAACACGCTTTGTATCAGGGTAAGACAAAGTATCTGCACGTCGATCAGCTAAGCGACCAGCATAAACTCGTTCGAGTGCGACTCGAGCTTTTTCACGGATGCGATTCTCATCTTTTGCATTACGGGCCAATGCTGCAGAAATTAATCCAGTTCGTGCCAAATGTTGCGCACCGATCATGACATTTTCTAGAACTGTCAAATCTGCGAATAGTCCAACTCCTTGCAGCGTTCGTGCAATCCCAAGTTCAACCAACGCATCGGTTCGGGGGAATGAATGCTTTTGCCCATCTAAGAAAAACTCTCCAGAATCCGGTGTCACAAGTCCACACAGTGCATTAAACAAAGTTGTCTTGCCTGCACCATTCGGCCCAATAAGGCCTACTACTTCATTGTTGCCGAGTTCAAGATAGACATCATTGAGAGCGCGAAGACCGCCAAAGGAGATTGAAACTCCCTCGACTCGCAGAACTGGGGATTTAGTAGACATGAGGTGCGTAGATTCTAGGCACACGAGGACCAATTCGTGTGACTATTTCATAATTAATCGTCTGAGAAGCTGTTGCCCAATCATCTGCTGTGTATTCACCATGAGCGCCACCACCAAAAACGGTGACCCAGTCCCCTGACATGGCTTGCGAGTCGGCCCCTAAATCAACCACAAATTGATCCATAGAGACGCGGCCAATAATGGGGGCACGTTTTCCTCCATGAAATACGCCTGCACCCTGGGCGATTCGTGGAATACCATCGGCGTAACCCATTGCAACAATCCCGAGTTTAGTATTCTTCTGCGTCACCGCACTTGCACCGTAACCAACCGGCTGACCTGCTGATACTTTTTTAACAAGGTGGAGTTTGGCACGCAGTTGCATCGCAGGTTTTAAACTTAATTCATTACTTGAACCAAGAGTTTTCACGTCAGGACTTAATCCATACATAGCAATTCCGGTGCGCACTAAATCAAATACTGATTCTTGATTTTTTAGTGTTGCAGCAGAGTTAGATAGATGCTTGATTGGCGGATTTATTCCAATTGCAGCAAGATCTGCAACCATCTTTTTAAAACGAGTGAGTTGTTCGGAATTTTGTTTCTCAGCTGGTTCATCTGCACGGGCAAAGTGAGAGAAAATTCCAACAACATCAACCTGCGAAAAATCTAAATGAAGAAACTCATCCCATTCATCTAAAAATCCTCCACGAGTCATTCCAGTATCAACTTCGATGTGCACACGTACTTGCGACTTAAGTGCACTTATTTCGTTGAAGACCGCAATAGATGCTACGGCAACATCAATATCGTGTTTATGGGCAGCCCTATAATCAGATCCGGGAGGGAGCAACCATGCAAGAATTGGGATTCGCACACCATGCGTTCTAAGTGCAATCGCCTCTTCTAATAGTGCAACTCCCAGCCAATCTGCTCCACTTTTTTCTGCAACCAAACCAGTTTCGATTAACCCATGCCCATAAGCATCGGCCTTAACAACAGCTAACAATTCCACTCCACTTTTTGATTTTAAGGTCGAGATATTTGCTGCGATAGCAGCGCTATCTATCCGAGCTTCTGCGCGGTGTTCCATTATGAGCGCTCCACAATCACCATTGCTGATGCGATTCCAGCATCATGAGAAAGTGAAAGATGTACTTGAGCCCCGTCAACCAAATCCGCGGTTGTGCCACGAAATAAGAAGACAGGTTTCCCATTCTCTAAATTAACGACTTCAGCATCATGCCAGGAAAGACCCACATCTGGGCTGAGTGCTTTGACTAAAGCCTCTTTGGCGGCAAATCGTGCGGCTAAAGATGCAACAGGTTTGGTGCGCTCTGCAACTGTGAAAAGTTTTTCAAGTAAACCAGGAGTTCGATCTAATGAGGTTTTAAAACGCTCGATATCAACGACATCAATGCCGATTCCATCAATCATGGTGGTAAGCCTAGTGCAGTTGGCTCTTAGAAGGAACGTAACGATCAACGGCAATGACGGCAACCAAAATTGCACTACCGATAAAGAGGCCACCTAATAAATCAGTAAACCAGTGTGTGTGACGAATGAGTGAGACAACACAAACAGTTAACGAAATTGTTATAACTCCTGCTGTGGCTAAACGTCCTTGATATCTATCTACGCGAGCATATCGATAAATCAAATATGCCAAAATTCCCCAGGATAAAACTGCATTTGACGCATGGCCACTGGGATATGACATTCCACCGGCATGTAATAGATCAAATCCATCGCGAGGTTTGGTTCGCCCAAGAAATAACTTAAAGGTTCCGACAATGAGATTGAGGGAGAGTAAAGAGAGAACTGCTAAATTAAGCGGTCTCCACGTTTTAAATTTATAGGCAATAAAAGAAGCTGCAAGAATTAAAACTACGGCTGTTAATCCACGTAGGCCTAAATCATCTAGACGTCTTAAAATAAAACCTGATAAGCCATCAAAACGCGGACGATGAGTTCGGTTCACATCACTATCAAAGTTCACTAGTGGACCATTACTGAGAACTTGCTGCGTCACCAGTAAAAATCCCACAAAAAGTAGCGCCGACCAGCGAAGGGCACGAAACATCTGGGCTTTACGCATTATTCGACCGTAACGGATTTTGCAAGATTTCTGGGTTGATCAACATCATTTCCCCGTGCGACTGCCATCTCATATGCAAAAACTTGCAGTGGAACTGTGGCTAAAACTGGTTGAAGTAATGCAGGAACAATCGGTATCCGAATAATGTGTTCAGCACCTTCGACATGGGCACCTTCCTCAGCGATAACAATTACACGGGCACCACGGGCCTTAACCTCTTGAATATTACTCAACATTTTTTCATCGAGTGCGTGCTCATGTCCTGCTGGCAAGATTGCAATTACTGGAGTTCCTTTATCGATTAATGCGATAGGGCCGTGTTTGAGCTCCCCCCCTGCAAAACCTTCTGCGTGTATGTATGCCAACTCTTTCAATTTGAGCGCACCTTCTAGAGCTACCGGATACCCAATGTTTCTACCTAAAAACAAAACGATATTGTTTTCAGAAAAACTTCGAGTTAATTCTCGTAAAGGTTCGACGGTTTCAAGAATCTGTTCAATTTTTCCTGGAAGCTCTAAAAGTTCTTTATAAAGCATCCGGACTTGATCATCTGCAAGTTGGCCGTTGACTTGTGCTAAGTGCAGACCAATTAGATACACCGCAATCATTTGAGTTAATAAGGCTTTTGTAGATGCAACCGCAATTTCAGGTCCTGCATGAGTGTATAAAACTGCATCGGATTCGCGCGGAATAGTAGATGAGTTGGTATTGCAAATCGCTAGCACTCTCGCTCCGGCAGCCTTAGCATGCCGCACCGCCATTAAAGTATCCATCGTTTCACCAGACTGTGAAATGGCAATTACTAAAGTTCCAGAGTCAATAATCGGATCGCGATAGCGATACTCGCTAGCAATTTCAACTTCTACCGGAATCTTTGCCCACTTTTCAATTGCATACTTGGCGACCATTCCGGCGTGATAGGCCGTACCGCACGCAATCACTGTTATTTTTTTAAGACTACGAATCTCTTCAGCACTCATCCGTAACTCATCTAAAACTATCTGCCCGTTATCACTCATGCGGCCAATTAAAGTATCGGCAACTGCCTTTGGTTGTTCAAAAATCTCTTTGAGCATGAAGTGCGTGAATCCACCTTTTTGCGCTGCCGTTGCATCCCATGAAATCTCGTACTCTTTCGGCGTCACCAACTTTCCATCGCGATCGATAATCACAACCGATGTAGGGGTGATGGTGACAATTTCATCTTGGCCAAGTTCAATTGCCCGTTTGGTGTAGTCAATAAATGCCGCAACATCAGATGCCATAAAGTTTTCACCATCACCAAGACCAACAACTAATGGTGAGTTGCGTCGAACACCTACAACGACTTCAGGATCATCAGCGTGAATTGCCACTAATGTGAATGAACCTCGCAGCACTTTAACGGCTTCGCGCATGGCGGCTGCAAGATCGCCCTTGTGCTCTTTTCGCAGATCGCTCAGTAAATGTGCTACGGATTCGGTGTCTGTCTCCGACGTAAAAACGTGTCCACGAGTTTCTAGATTTGTGCGCAGTTCAGAATAGTTCTCGATAATGCCATTGTGAATGACGGCCAATTTTCCGTCGTTATCAACGTGGGGATGAGCATTTCCATCGGTAGGCCCGCCATGTGTAGCCCATCGCGTATGACCAATTCCGGAGTGCACGATTGGAAGTGTGGAATCAAGAGCATTCTCTAAGTTTGCAAGTTTTCCAGCTTTTTTTTCTACAAATAATTTCCCTGATACTCCTAATGCGATTCCAGCGGAGTCATACCCGCGATACTCAAGTCGTCGCAGACCTTCAATAAGTGGAGTTACGGCAGATTGTGGTCCGCTGTATCCCACAATTCCACACATAAATATCTACCTCAACTCAGTTTTTACAATTGCTGCAAGTGATCTAGCCACTTCTTCGGCAAGGTTATCACTCGAGGCTTCAACCATGACTCGCACCAGTGCTTCGGTACCTGAAGCTCGCAGAAGTACTCGACCGCTAACTCCTAATTGACCAGTCGCAACCCGAACTGCATCGGCAATAGCACTTGATTTTTCAAGGTTTTCTTTCTTTACATCCTTAACATTTATTAGCACCTGCGGAAAACGCACCATTGAGGCCGCTAACTCCTTAAGAGTTTTGCCTGTTCTAACAATTTCTTGAAGCAACTGCAATGCAGTTAGAACTCCATCACCTGTGTTGGCAAGATCTCGCATAATCACATGACCAGATTGTTCTCCGCCAAGCGAATAATTATTTGCAATCATATTTTCAAGCACATATCTATCACCAACTGGAGTAGTGACAACATCGATTTCAGACTCCTTCATCGCATGCATAAAACCTAAGTTGCTCATCACGGTACCCACAACAGTGTTGCCCGTTAATTTTCCACGAGCTTTAAAACCGCGAGCCAGAATTGTCAGAATATGATCTCCATCAATTTCATTTCCTAGAGCATCAATTGCTAGACACCTATCAGCATCTCCATCGTGCGCAATTCCAACATCAGCACCTTCTTTAAGAACGGCAGCGCGTAATTGATGTAAATGTGTTGAGCCACAATCATCATTAATATTCCAACCATCGGGTTGATTAAAGATAGCGATGACTTCTGCCCCAGCGCGTCGGTAAGCCTCTGGTGCAACGCTAGATGATGCTCCATTTGCACAATCAACAACAATCTTTAATCCCTTCAAGGGCGTTTCTACCGATGCTAAAAGATGTTGTAAGTAGCGTTCAGTTGCAGACTCGTCGTTTACTACCCGTCCAACTCCACGTCCAGTTGGTCGTTTCCATTCCTCACCCATCCGAGCTTCAATGCGCGCTTCGATTGCATCATCTAATTTACCGCCGCCACGGGCGAATAATTTAATTCCGTTATCTGGCATTGGATTATGAGATGCACTAATCATTACTCCAAGGTCGCACTTTAATTCGGCGACTAAATGTGCAATCGCTGGAGTCGGTAAGACGCCAACTCGATAGACATTGATTCCTGCACTTGTTAAACCGGCGACTACCGCAGCCTCTAGAAATTCTCCCGATGCGCGTGAGTCTTGACCGACGATTGCCGTTGGCTGATGATCTTTATTGGATGAACTCTCAACCAAAATATGTGCAGCGGCAACGGACACATCGAGAGCTATTTCAGCAGTAAGTTCACTATTTGCTAAACCACGAATTCCATCTGTACCAAAGAGTGCCATTGGAACTCCTTTACTGAAATATGAATTAGCGCTTGCTGTATTGAGAACGCTTACGTGCCTTCTTTAGGCCGTACTTCTTGCGCTCGATAACACGTGCATCACGTGATAAGAATCCAGCCTTCTTAAGTGCTGGACGATTTGCTTCTTCATCAATTTGATTGAGTGAACGTGCAACACCAAGACGTAGTGCGCCAGCTTGGCCAGATACTCCGCCACCATTAATACGTGCAAACACGTCGTACTGGTTTTCAGCACCTACTGTGCGAAATGGCTCTGATACTGATTGTTGGTGAACTTTGTTTGGAAAATAATTCTCAAGAGTCTTACCGTTGATGATCCACTTACCGGTTCCTGGAGTTAAGCGAACGCGTGCAACTGCTTCTTTACGACGACCTGTGCCGCCACCTGGAGCTTTAATTGCAGGGCGGTTAGTTGCTGCTGCTGGAGTTGAAGATGTGTATGAAGTAGGAACTTCGTTCTCATCGAGTTCTGTATAAGTTGGGTTCTCTGACATTTCCATCCCTTACTTCACGATTTGTGAAACTTGTTCGAATACATATGGCTTTGGTGCTTGTGCAGCATGTGGGTGGTTTGGTCCCGCATAAACTTTTAGCTTTGATGTGATGTCACGTCCAAGGCGATTCTTAGGAATCATTCCCTTGATCGCTTTTTCAACGGCGCGTGTTGGAAACTTCTCAATCAATTCACCGTAAACAGTTGATGTTAAACCACCTGGAAAACCTGAGTGATGATGTGACCACTTCTGCTTTGCCTTGTTACCTGACAATGCAATTTTTTCTGCATTGATAACAATGACGAAGTCACCCATGTCCATGTGCGGTGCAAATGTTGGCTTGTGCTTTCCACGAAGTAGAACGGCAGCATGTGTTGCAAGACGGCCCAAGACCACATCTTGCGCATCGATGACATGCCACTCACGGACTGCGTCACCGGCTTTTGGACTATATGTACGCACGCTCTTGCCTACCTTCTATTTCGAGTAATTTCTTCAAGCGCCCGTAAGGAGCGCAGAGGAGTAAGGGTACCCGTGCGAGCGCAACGGGTCAAAACCGCCTATTTAATGCTCAAAAACAGGCTCCGGGCTCTCATACACCCGACCATCACTGCCAAAGACCAAAAAGCGCGTGAAGCCCCGCGTGAACCATCGGTCATGAGTCACGGTGATGACCGTTCCCTCGTATCGATCAAGGGCCTTTTCCAAACTTTCAGCGCTCGCTAAATCGAGATTATCGGTGGGTTCATCGAGCAGTAGAAGGGTCGAACCCGAAAGCTCGAGAAGGAGTACTTGGAAGCGCGCTTGCTGGCCGCCAGAAAGAGAAGTGAACCGTTGTTCTGCTTGCTGATCAATCTCATATTTTCGCAAAACACTTTTCGCTGGTCCTAGCTGCAATGAGTACATCGACCAGAGAATTTCGAGCAAGGTTTGTGATTCAAATTCTGGGTGCGAGTGTGTTTGCGCAAAGTATCCAATTTCAACACGGGCACCAATTTTAAAGTTGCCAGAGTGTTTGACTGTTGTATCACCAGATATCAGACGTAAAAAGTGAGATTTACCTGAACCGTTTTTACCTAGAACGGCAATGCGGTCTCCAAAAAAGACTTCAAAGTTAAACTCTTGAGTTAATCCTTCAAGCGTTAAGTTTTCAAATGTCAACGCCCGAAGTCCAGTTCGGCCACCTCTTAAACCAACTTGAACATCTTGTTCAATTGGTGGTGCCTCTGGCGCACCCACCTCTTGAAACTTGCGAAGTCGAGTCTGCATCGCATGATACTTATTTGCCATATCTGGACTGATTGCAGCTTGTACCTGCAACGTGCGCACTAAATCCTTGAGGCGTTGATGCTCCTGCTCCCAACGTAGTAAAACTTCGGCAAAGCGAGCATTCCTAGCTTTGCGCGCTTCGTGCCACGTTGAAAATTTTCCGCCATGAATCCATGTTGTATTTCCCGATGAACCTTGTTCGAGCGTCACGATTCGATTAGCAGTATTTTCTAATAACTCACGATCGTGGCTAATGAAGAGAACCGTCTTCTTGGTCGCAGTTATTACTTCCTCTAACCAACGTTTAGATGGAACATCCAAATAGTTATCAGGTTCATCCAGAAGCAAGGTTTCATCTGGTCCTTCAAGAAGTGCAGTAAGTACTAGTTTTTTCTGCTCCCCGCCAGATAATGTATTTACTTCACGATTCGCTACTTCTTCAAATGATTTACCGAGCGCACTGGTGCAACAAACATCCCAAATAACTTCGTAGTCATATCCACCAACATCACCCCATTCAATAATTGCTTGGGCATAAGCCATCTGAGATTTTTCAGTGTCTTTTTCATTCATAGCCATTTCAGTATGTGAAACGTTTTCAGCCGCATCTCGGATTCGCTTTGGAGCAACTGATAACAACATTTGCTGCACCGTTGTATGGTCGCGGACTGAGCCAATGAACTGTCGCATCACGCCTAAACCGCCTGAAATAGAAACTTGTCCTGAATCAGGAGATAAATCACCCGCAATCATTCGAAAAAGTGTGGTTTTACCCGAACCGTTTGCGCCAATTAATGCGACTTTAGCGCCATCGCCGACACGAAAACTGACATCGTTTAGCAGAACGCGCCCATCAGAGAGTGAGTAATCGACCGCGCTAACATCGATATGTCCCACTATCGATCACCTGGATATTGAACATGGCGCAACGTTAAACCGCGCGCTTCAAATACCAAACTATCGGGAACTCTCTCTTTGTTAGCCAACATTGCAGAAATCCACTCCAGAGTATTTCGACCCTCAGCAACACAGACCACTGCCCCAACTAAATTGCGGACCATTGAATAGCAAAAAGCATCGGCGGCAATGTCGGCGATTAAATAACCTTCCTCATCTCGCATCCAATCGAAGCGCACCAGATTACGAATTGTTGTTGATCCTTCACGGAATTTACAAAATGCTGCAAAATCATGGTTACCTAGTAAGAGAGCACTGGCCTGTTTTAAAATCTCTAAATCTAATTCGCGATACCAAGGTGCTACATCTAAACGATGCAATGGTGCTACTACTTGGTTCCCATCCAGAATTTTGTAAGTATAACTTCGTCTAACCGCAGAAAAGCGGGCATGGAATGCCTCTGTTAAAACCGTTACGCGCAAAATTCGAATGTCTTCATCCAGCATGCGGTTTAATTTAAATGGCAGCTCTTTTAGATCAATGCTTTCAGGAACATCCACATGAATTACTTGGCCACTTGCATGCACACCGGCATCGGTACGTCCAGCAACAATTGTTTCAATCGGAGTCTGTGTAATCTTTGCGAGGGCAGTTTCAATCTCTTCTTGCACTGTTCGCCGATCAGGTTGTTTGGCCCAACCTGAATAGTTTGTACCGTCGTAAGCTAAATCAATCCGTAAACGAAGAAACCCACTCTCTGGGTAGAGAGTGGGTTCCGACATAAGAATAGTTTTCTAAGGTGTTAAGGCTTAGTTATCTTTCTCAGTTAAAACTTCGATGACAGCCATTGGAGCGTTATCGCCCTTACGTGGCCCAATCTTTGTAATGCGTGTGTATCCACCATTACGGGCAGCAAAGCGTGGTCCGATTACAGTGAAAAGCGTATGTACTACGCCCTTATTTGAAATCTGAGCCATGACTTGGCGGCGAGCTGGAAGATCACCCTTCTTAGCGAAAGTAATTAATTTTTCAGCCAATGGACGCAGGCGCTTAGCCTTTGCCTCGGTTGTTGTGATCTTGCCATGCTCAAACAACTGCTCTGCAAGAGTGCGTAGGAGTAGTCGTTCGTGTGATGGACCTGAACCCAGACGAGGACCTTTACTTGGTTTTGGCATGTGCGTATCTCCTAGGCCTGCTCTGCTTCGACGAAATCATCGTCTAGCGATGCGTTGTAATTTTGGTG
>CAFBLH010000036.1_pt1 | contig 16901 bp, 16 predicted proteins | sample 7268051 | NCBI WGS metagenome assembly CAFBLH01 (sample SAMEA6814031, study PRJEB35770) | freshwater metagenome | biome: Freshwater; feature: Freshwater reservoir; material: water | place: Czech Republic | collected 2016-04-20 | depth 30m m | reverse complement strand
GGAAAATCTCTTCAAAGATATCTTTGAAGCGACCATCGTATGCCTTCAGGATCGTGTTCTTAGTTGAAAGGTAAACCGGGAACTTACGGTTAAGGCCATAGTTAAGCGATGCTCGTGCAAAGTCACGGATTGATTCATCCATGTTGTACATACCCATTGCAACACCTGAAGATGGGAAATCAAAAACGTTGTATTCAATTGGAGCAGAGCCATCTTCTGGAACAAATGTCATAGTCAGCTTGCCCGCACTTGGTACACGGAAATCCGTTGCTTTGTACTGATCACCGAATGCATGACGACCAATAACTATTGGCTTAGTCCAATGCGGAACTAGGCGGGGTACATTGCTAATAATGATTGGTTCGCGAAAAATCACACCACCCAAGATATTTCGAACGGTTCCGTTAGGGGACTTCCACATCTTTTTGAGCCCAAACTCTTCAACGCGGGCCTCATCTGGGGTAATCGTTGCGCACTTGATACCGACACCATGCTTTTGGATTGCATGTGCTGAGTCGATAGTTACTTGATCATCGGTTGCATCACGATTTTCCATGCCAAGATCGTAGTAATCAAGGTTTACGTCGAGGTAAGGAAGAATTAAAGACTCCTTGATGAACTGCCAAATGATACGAGTCATCTCGTCGCCATCTAGCTCGACTACGGTTCCTTCTACTTTGATCTTGGCCATGTAATGCGCTCCCTATTTAGAGTGTTTGAACATCTGCTTGTTTTGCACGGACAGCTTCAGCGGCAGCTTTGAGAGCTGTAACTTCATTATCCGTCAGTGCACTTTCAACGACTTTATTAACTCCATTACGACCAATCTCGGCTTCCACGCCAAGATAGACGCCTGAGATTCCGTATTCACCATCAACCCATGCACAGACCGGCATGATGGCACCAGAATCTTCGATAACGGCTTTGGCCATACGGGCCGCTGCGGCAGATGGTGCGTAATAAGCCGAACCAGTTTTCAGAAGTGCAACCACCTCTGCGCCACCATTGCGAGTGCGATCTACAAGTTCGTCAATCTCAACTTGCGATAAAAGCTCGCTTAGCGCTTGCCCATTTACTGTGCAACGGCTTGGAACTGGAACCATCGTGTCACCATGCGAACCAAGAGTAAGTGTCTTTACGACACCAACTTTGACAGCCAGCTTTTCTGCAACGAAGTTAGTGAATCGAGCTGTATCTAGCATTCCCGCTTGTCCCATGACGCGATTTTTTGGAAAACCAGTCGCAATTTGTGCAAGGGATGTCATCTCATCAAGTGGATTAGAAACCACAATAATGACCGCGTTGGGGGAATGCTTTGCAATATTTTCGGCGACTCCGCGAACGATTCCTGCATTAACTCCAATTAAATCCATGCGGCTCATTCCAGGTTTGCGTGGAAGACCTGCAGTGATAACAACGACATCGGAGTTAGCGGTTGCTTCATATCCAGCACCTTCAGCAGTGGTTGTTGCGCCAATAATCTTTGTTTCGAAACCTTCGATAGAGCGGGATTGATTCATATCGAGGGCTAATCCCTCAGGTTTGCCTTCGACAATATCGGTAAGCACGACAGTGTCAAAAATATCGTATTCGGCTAGACGAAGCGCAGTTGTTGAACCATAAAACCCTGCACCGACTACTGTTACTTTTCCGCCCATGGCGTACTCCTTTTTCTTATTCCGTGAGGCACTGCGCTAACTCTACCGCCCGTGAGGAAGTGCAATCGCCAGTACGAAAAGGGCAATTGCAATAACAAGTGGAAAATAGAAGTCGAATTTTCGTGACCTGCGTGCCTTTAACGCTACCCCTGCCGTACCTACAGCAATAAAAATCGACCCACCTCGCACAATTCCACCGATACCTAATGCAATACCAACGCCAACTAGGGCATTACTCAACAGAGTCAAAAGCCGAGTGCTTAACTGCATGCATCAACTACATTCTTTAAAAGCATCGCACGAGTCATAGGTCCCACTCCACCGGGCATTGGTGCCACCCATGATGCAACTTCCATGACACTGGGATCTACATCTCCCAGTAAGCCAGCATCGGTTCGTGAAATACCCACATCAATGACAACTGCACCGGGTTTAATCATGTCGGCCTTCAAGAAATGTGCCTGGCCAATTGCAGCCACAATAATGTCTGCATTCTTTGTGTGCGTAGTTAAATCTTTAGTACCGGTGTGAGTCAACGTTACTGTTGCATTTTCCTGCTTGCGAGTAAGCAATAAACCAAGTGGGCGACCGACGGTTAAGCCTCGCCCGATAACAGTTACCTCTGCGCCTTTTGTGCTAATTCCATAATGAGTTAGTAGCTCAACAATTCCATGTGGGGTACATGGCAAAGGTGCGTCATATCCTGAAACTAAACGACCTAAATTCATCGGATGCAGACCATCGGCATCCTTAGATGGATCTATTGCTTCCAATACTCTCTGCGTATTGATGCCTTTTGGTAAAGGAAGTTGCACAATATAGCCAGTGCACTCTGACGCGGCATTGAGATCCCTAATTGCTGCCATCACATCGGCTTCAGTTGCATCGGCAGGCAAATCAACTCTGATTGAGTTGATGCCCACTTCGTGACAGTCACGATGTTTGCCACCAACATAAGAGTGTGATCCAGGATCATCACCAACTAACACCGTACCAAGACCTGGGACGATTCCTTTGGCCTTAAGTTCAATAACTCGAATCGCGAGCGTGGATTTAATTGATGATGCAAGTGCTTTGCCATCCAGTATCTGAGCGCTCATATTGACCATCCTATTGCAGGCTTATGCGTGAGAGAAATGACGCGTATCTGTGAAAAACATCGCAATACCAGCGCTTTGAGCTGCAGCAATGACCTCTTCATCTCGCACGCTACCCCCAGGCTGAACAACAGCACTCACACCTGCGTCAATTAATATTTGAAGACCATCTGCGAATGGGAAGAATGCATCACTAGCTGCAACTGATCCTTTAACTCGATCTCCCGCACGCGTGACAGCTAAGCGAGCAGAATCAACGCGGTTAACTTGACCCATTCCAATTCCAACTGAAGCAGTATTTTTAGCTAGCAAAATTGCATTACTCTTTACGCTTCGCACGCTTCGCCAAGCAAATTCAAGATCTTTCAGCGTTTGAACATCTACGCTCTCGCCACTTACTTGTCTCCAATTATTTGGTACATCACCTGGTGCGTCCAATAAGTCAGTTTCTTGCAGAAGTATTCCTCCTGAAACAGGCCGCATCTCCAGATTTGAGATTGTTGACGATTCACATTTAAGGATTCTGATATTGGCTTTCTTCATTAAAATTTCAAGTGCATCCTGATCATAATCTGGCGCAATAATCACTTCAGTAAAAACTTCAGATAACGGCGTTGCCATTGCAAGATCAACTTTTCTGTTTGCTGCAATAACTCCACCGAACGCAGAAATTGGATCACACTCATGCGCATGTTGATATGCAACAGCTACACCTAGGGCGCAAACAGCGATGCCACAAGGATTTGCATGTTTCATGATTGCAACTGCAGGATCCCGGTGATCCAACACAGCACGCCAAGCAGATTCTGCATCGGTGTAGTTATTAAACGACATCTCTTTGCCATGCAATTGCACAGCATTAACAATTCCAACCGGGCCGCCAGAATAAATAGCTGCCTTTTGGTGAGGGTTTTCTCCATAACGCAGCGTCTTGTCACGATGCCAGATACGCCCAAACCAATCAGGGAGTTCTTCCCCACTGCCCAGCCAATTAGCTATCGTTAAATCATATTCAGCCGTAGTTCTAAAAACTTCGAGCGCCAATCGGCGGCGCTCATCTGCAGTAAAACCGCCGTTTTTAACTGCATCAATCAAATTATCGTATTGAGAAGTGTGAGAAATAACTGCAACAGAGCCATGGTTTTTCGCAGCGCCACGCAGCATTGATGGGCCTCCGATATCGATCTGTTCAATGCATTCAGCAAAATCAGCTCCGGATGCGATAGTTGCAGCAAATGGATAGAGATTAATGATGACTAAATCGAAGGGTTCAATATCTAGTTCATTTATCGCTGCAATGTGTTCGGGGTTATTCTGATCGGCCAAAATTCCAGAATGAATCCGAGGATGAAGTGTCTTTACACGGCCACCCATGATTTCAGGAAAACCTGTGTACGAACTTACTTCGATTACTGCAATTCCCGCTGCAGCCAAGGTGGCAGCAGTAGAACCAGTTGAAAGAATTTCTATTCCTTCGTCACTGAGCGTTTTTCCGATTTCAAGCAAACGTGTTTTGTCATAGACGCTGACTAGCGCGCGACGAATACTTTTCCGATCAGACATGACGCTCCAAGGTAGGAAGTATTAACGCAATGGTCGCAACGATGAGACCACGCTCAACTTTCTTAATTCTCTCATGAAGACTCGCTTCATCATCGCCCGACAACACTGGTACCTGCATTTGCGTAATGATTGGACCTGTATCAACGCCATCATCCACCCAATGAACTGTTGTCCCAGTAACTGAAACACCCGCATCAAGTGCATCACGTACGGCATGCGCACCAGGAAAATCAGGCAACAAGGCGGGATGACTATTTATCGTTGGGAATCGATTAACAAAATCAGGGGGCAGAATCCGCATGAATCCGGCGCTCACCACTAAATCGGGATTGTATGAAGCAACCTTTTCAACTATCTGTGCGTTCCACAGCTCCCGTGAGTTTCCAATTGGGATAACTTCGGTCTCAATTCCGGCAGAACGAGCACGATTTAATACCTCCGCTTTAGGTTGATCACTAACGACGGCAACAATTTCAACATCAAGCTCTTGGGCGTCGAAAACAGACTGAGCCAAAGTTCCTGCCCCCGAGGCAAGAATGATAATTCGATGCGTCATTATCGTTTACCTACGCGTGGAATATAAATTGCCAATAAAGCACCTATAACTAACTCACCACCCACACTTAATGTGAATTTCCATGGAGAAACTCCCATGGCCGACATTGACCTTGTGATGAGTGCGCCGCTACCAGCATAAGCAACAGCCGCAAGAATTATTACCGAACCGAATAGGGATTGGATGAGAACTCGCGTACTGAGCGTGGTGGTCCAGATTGTCAAGAGTGCGCCTGCAAAAATAACTACAGCAATTCCAAAAAGAGCAATTAGATTAGAAGTTTTTGGTACCGAACCGAGTAGTGGAAAAGCTGGGAGCGATTGGAGATGAAAACTTACCGGCGAAATTATCGAAGCTGAACCAAGAGCAAACCCTGTTCCTGAGAAATATCCGAGAGTTGCAACTACGGCATTGGGAATATAAAGAATATTCAAGAGGAGTAAAAGTAAACCACCTAATATTCCAGGTTGAAGGATAACAACTAAGTTCTTCACTGTTGAGAGATTGAGAAATAGGGATAAGCCAAAAATTATTGAAGATATACCTAACAATAGAGAAATTATTCTTGAACTGAAAAGAACTGCTTGTCCAAAAATTAACTTACGCCCTACTGTAGACGCACAAATTAAACTCAGTGGTAGCAAGACAAGTGGAGTTAAATACCAAATTGGTTTTACCGCATCCGTTGCACTCAAGAGTGCAACGGTGGTTCCAATCAGCGTGTATAAAACAGCAAACAATGTTCGTGCTAGCGGGAAGAGTGAGGAATTACCATCGAGACGATCAATAGTTCTTCTTACGCCATTTCGAATAGCCATAACTGGGAAGACAAGTGCACCCAGCGGTAAATAGGAAAGTAAACCAGCATCATTGCCGGGGGGTAATGTAAGTGCGAACGGCAACTGATGTGCGCCCAACCAAATCCACAAAGCTGCACGCATTGGATCGCCAGTATTTCCTGTTGCACTCCCAGCGGTTGCCCACGCCACTAAGGCAATGAACCCAGTTGGGAGCAAAACCAGTGCAACACTGCGCAGAACTTGAGTCAATGTGGACCCAAGCACGCGCACGAACATTTCTTTAGCGGCCTAAAATATTGCGCAGTAACTGCGCAGTTTCACTGGGAGTTTGACCGACTTTTACTCCGGCGGCTTCAAGAGCGTCCTTTTTACCTTGAGCAGTTCCAGAAGATCCAGAAACAATTGCACCAGCATGTCCCATCGTTTTACCTTCGGGTGCTGTGAAGCCTGCTACATATCCGACTACTGGCTTAGTCACATACTCAGCGATAAATGCAGCGGCACGCTCTTCGGCATCGCCACCAATTTCACCGATCATAACAATTGCTGTGGTCTCAGGATCATCTTGGAAGGCACGTAAGCAGTCGATGTGAGTCGTACCAATGACAGGATCTCCACCAATTCCAACTGCAGTACTAAAACCAATGTCGCGTAGTTCATACATCATCTGATAAGTCAGTGTTCCTGATTTTGATACTAATCCGATTGGACCAGAACCAGTAATATCCGCAGGAATAATTCCAACATTTGATTTTCCTGGACTAATTAAACCTGGGCAGTTAGGGCCAATGATTCGTGTTGTTCCTTTACTGAGTGAATACGCATAGAAACTTGCTGAGTCATGGACCGGAATTCCTTCAGTAATAACTACAACTAATGGCATCGCCGCATCGACTGCATCAATTACTGCCGCCTTGGCAAACTTGGGCGGAACGAAGACTACAGATGTGTTTGCACCTGTTGCACTCATGGCTTCGGCAACAGTGTTAAATACTGGCAGCTGGTGTCCATCGATATCGATGACTTGACCACCTTTACCCGGAGTGACTCCACCAACAATTTTTGTCCCTGATGTCAACATTCTACGAGTGTGCTTAGTGCCCTCTGATCCCGTCATGCCTTGCACGATTACAACGGAGTTTTCATTAAGAAAAATTGCCATTTACTTGGCCGCCAATTCTGCAGCACGATTTGCTGCTCCATCCATCGTGTCGACCTGTTCAATGAGCGGGTGCGCCGCTTTAGCCAAAATTGCACGACCTTCAACAACATTATTGCCATCTAAGCGCACAACAATAGGTTTTGTGGCTTTGTCACCTAGAAGCTCAAGGGCTTGAACAATTCCTGTTGCTACCGCATCACATGCAGTAATGCCTCCAAAGACATTTACAAAAACACTTTTTACGTCACTATCACCCAAAATAATTGAAAGACCATCCGCCATAATCTGTGCAGATGCACCGCCACCGATATCTAAAAAGTTAGCTGGACGAACTCCACCGTGTTTCTTGCCTGCATAGGCAACAACATCAAGTGTGCTCATGACTAATCCAGCACCGTTGCCAATAATCCCAACTTCACCTTCTAGTTTAACGTAATTTAAATTCTTCTCTTTTGCTGCAGCCTCTAATGCATTTGCTGCTGCGTGATCAACAAGTTCTGCATGATCAGGCTGTCGAAACTCTGCATTATCATCGAGAGTAATTTTGCCATCAAGAGCAATAACTTTGCCATCTTTAGTCTTTACAAGAGGGTTCACTTCAACCAAAGTTGCATCCTCTGACTGGAAAACTTCCCAGAGTTTTAACAAAACTTCAGCTACTTGATCGGCCACATCTGCTGGAAAATTTGCAGCTGCAACAATCTCTTTAGCTTTAGTTGCGCTAATACCGTCAACGGCAGAGACTGGAATCTTGGCTAATTTTTCAGGTGCAGTATGTGCAACCTCTTCAATATCCATTCCACCAGAAACCGATGCCATTACTAAGAAGGTACGGTTAGAGCGGTCTAAAAGAATTGCTAAGTAATATTCAGATTCAATCGGTGCGGCTGCGGCAATCATTACAGTGCGAACTTCGTGGCCTTTAATATCCATTCCAAGAATTGCGCTAGCTTTTTCGCGCGCATCTGCTGCATTCTCAGCTAACTTGACTCCCCCAGCTTTTCCACGGCCACCAACTTTTACTTGAGCTTTTACAACTACTTTTCCACCAATTTTCATGGCGGCGGCTTCGGCTTGATCCGGTGTTGTTGCAATCGCAGCGGCTAATACGGGGACGCCGTGCTTTTCAAATAAGTCTCGAGCCTGATATTCAAAGAGATCCACTGGTGCTCCACATCATGATTAGGGGGTAATCCTAGAGCTTCTCAACGGGTGCATAGCGCAGCAATAATCGCTTCTCACCATACTGGCCAAATTTAATTGTCGCCTCTGCCTTATCTGCCTCACCCGCTACTGCAACTACTACGCCTAAGCCAAATGTGTCATGTGACACACGCTCTCCCACGATGAGTTCAATCGTGGAAATCTTCTTACCCGTTGCACGAGGTGGAGGTGCCGTTGCAACTCGAGGACGCTTGAGCATCGATGGGGATAGCGAAGTTGAAGATTCATTTCTCCATTCAATGACATCCTCTGGAATCTCATCTAAAAATCGTGACGGCGGATTGTAATTTGGAGCACCCCATGTCGAGCGATACTCAGCACGCGAAATATAAAGTCGCTGTCGTGCTCTAGTAAGCCCAACATAAGCGAGGCGACGCTCTTCTTCAACTTCATCTTTTTCACCTAGTGTGCGCGAATGCGGAAAGATGCCATCCTCCATGCCCGTTAAGAATACCGTGGGAAATTCAAGTCCTTTAGCGGTGTGTAACGTCATCATTGTTACCACTCCACCATGATCTTCGCCCTCAGGAATTTCATCGGCATCTGCAACTAGTGAGACTTTTTCTAAGAAACCAGAGAGTGAAATCTCTTCATCTTCGCCGAGTTCTTCAAAATCACGTTCCTCATACTCCATCGAGACTGCAACAAGTTCCTTTAAGTTCTCAACTCGGACTTCATCTTGTGGATCAGTGCTGTCAGCTAACTCCTTTAATAACCCCGACTGTTCAAGGGCGGCTTCAACGATTACAGAAGGCCGCGTTTTTGCTTCGACCAAAACATTGAGTGCACTAATCATTGACGTAAAATCTTGAATCGACTGCGCTGCTCGAGATGGTAGACCTGATACCTCGGTTGCACGAAGCAGTCCTTGCCAAAAAGAGATTCCCTTTTGTTGTGCGAATATATCTACATAATCTAGGGAAGTATCGCCAATGCCGCGTTTTGGAACATTAATGATTCTACGAAGTGAAATCTCATCATCAAGATTGGCCAAAACTCGTAAGTATGCGAGTAAGTCTTTTACTTCACGACGTTCGTAGAAACGAAGTCCCCCAACGACTTTATAAGGCAAAGCATTGCGCATAAAAACCTCTTCAAACACGCGAGATTGCGCATTTGTCCGGTAAAAAATTGCGGTATCGCCAGGTTGAGATTTTTCATCGCGTTGAAGCTGGCGAATCTCCTCGGCAATAAATCGAGCTTCATCATGTTCGTTTTCTGCAACATATCCCGTCAGCAATGCGCCAGAACCTGAATCGGTCCATAAATTCTTCTCTTTGCGACTCATATTTTTTGTTATGACAGCATTTGCAGCATTGAGAATATTCTGGGTCGAGCGGTAGTTTTGTTCAAGCAGGACAGTTGTCGCATTGGGATAGTCGAGTTCGAACTGCAGAATATTACGAATCGTTGCACCACGGAAACCATAAATAGATTGATCAGCATCACCCACCACGCACAACTCGGCAGGTGGCATTCCCTCATTTTCACTGCCAACCAACTCTTTCACTAAAATGTATTGGGCGTGATTCGTATCTTGATACTCGTCGACTAAAACATGGCGAAAGCGTGATCTAAAGCGTGCCTTAGCTTCAGGAAATCGTTGAAGAACTTCGACTGTTTTTAGAATTAAATCATCAAAATCCATCGCATTAGCCCGCTGTAAGCGTTGCTGATAAACGCTGTAGACATCGGCGACAACTTGTTCGAATTGATTACTTGCCGCATTGACATAATCCTGCGGACCCATGAGCTCATTTTTAGCGTTAGATATCATTGATTGAAACTGCCTAGCTGGGTAACGTTTCGAATCTAAGTTGAGCTCTTTGGCAACAATGGTAATTAAGCGAAGAGAGTCAGCCGAGTCATAGATTGAAAAGGAGTTTGCGTATCCCAATCTCACTGCCTCTTGGCGCAAAATACGCACACAAGCAGAGTGAAAAGTAGAGACCCACATGGATTGTGCGATTGGACCAACTAATTCGGCAACGCGTGCCTTCATCTCCCCTGCAGCTTTATTTGTAAAAGTGATTGCAAGAATTTGATAAGGGGCGATCTGCCTAGCCGACATGAGATATGCAATTCGACGGGTTAAAACTCGTGTTTTTCCAGAGCCTGCACCAGCCACAACTAATAAGGGACCACCCGCATGAGTAACTGCCTCGCTTTGTGCAGGGTTGAGTTCTGAAAGTAAGTTCTCAGTACTCGTCATGCGGCGAAGTCTAATAGGCTAATGCAATGGAGCCGATCGCAGATAGTGAGATCAAACGAGTTTTGGTCGTAAGTGCCCACCCTGATGACTCTGATTTTGGAGCATCCGGCACAATCGCCCAATGGGTGAAAAAAGGAATTGAAGTCGCCTACGTCTTCTGCACTAACGGTGATCAAGGGGGCGAAGAATCTGGATTTACTAAAGAGCAGATGCCCGCAATTCGACAGCGCGAACAACGTGCTGCGGGTGCAGCAATTGGTGTCACAGATATTACCTTTCTGAACTACGTAGATGGTCACCTCGAACCAACTCTTGGGCTTAGAAAAGATTTAGTACGCCAGATCCGAATTTCACAACCAGATCGAATGGTGTGCCAAAGTCCTGAACGTAACTGGGATCGCATTGGTGCAAGCCACCCAGACCACTTAGCCGCGGGTGAAGCTGCAATACAAGCGGTTTACCCTGATGCTCGAAATCCATTTGCATTTACTGATTTACTTGATGAAGAGGGTTTACAGCCGTGGCGCGTAAAAGAGGTCTGGGTCAGTGCATTTGCAAGCCCAGATCACTTCGTCGATATCACTGATACCTTTGATTTGAAGATGAAAGCTCTTCATGCCCATGCTTCACAAACAGCGCACAATGAAAACCTTGAAACCATGGTTCGTGAATGGGGCCAACGAAATGCCGCAGTTGCTGGATTTGCCGAAGGTCGTATCGCTGAAGCTTTTAAGATAGTCAATACAAATTAATTAATAATTATTTTATTAATTACAAAACTTTGCGCAGGGCTTCCATCGACTCCTCCACCCATAACACCTGCTTTAGCTACGGCCTTAATAATGTCTAGACCTTTTGTAATTTTTCCCCAAATTGTGTAGTTAGGCTCTAAAGTAGTCTTTCCATAAACAAGAAAGAACTGACTTCCATTAGTATCTGGTCCTGAGTTGGCCATAGCAACTATTCCCTCAGGGTAGTTATTTTTCACCGGGTCTGGAAGATTCTCATCAGCATAATTAAAATTAGGACCACCTCGACCAGTCGCTGTTGGATCTCCACATTGAAGAACATATATACCTAGTGTGGTTAAGCGATGGCAGAGAGAGTTATCAAAATATCCACTACGTGCCAAAGTTGTCAGCTGAGTTATTGTGATTGGAGCCTTGGAAGGCTTGAGCGAAATCACAATATTTCCACAGTTAGTTTCTAAAGTGAAAGTCCGTGGGTATTTTGATAAAGATTTAGCGGCAGGTGCAACAACTTTTGGAGTGTGACCGATTGCTTTTGTTGAAGTGCACTTAATCTCTGAAGTTTTTTGAGCTGCATGTGCTGGCGTCGCTGAAACAGCCGCAACAATAACTATTGAAACAACGCCTATAAATCTCTTCATTTTTATTCCCATTCAATCGTTCCAGGTGGTTTGCTAGTTACATCTAACACGACTCTATTGACTTCGCGCACCTCGTTAGTGATGCGAGTCGAGATCTTCTCAAGAATTTCATAGGGAATTCTCGACCAATCCGCAGTCATGGCATCCTCACTCGATACTGGGCGCAAAACTATGGGGTGGCCATATGTTCTTCCATCCCCCTGCACGCCAACAGATCGGACTTCTGCTAATAAAACAACAGGGCATTGCCAAATTTCACGATCTAAGCCAGCAGCATTTAACTCAAACCGGGCTATAGCATCGGCCTCTCGCAATAAATCCAATCGAGACTGTGTTACTTCGCCAACTATTCGAATCCCTAAACCCGGCCCTGGGAAAGGCTGCCGCCAGACGATTTCTTGAGGCAAGCCAAGTTCTATCCCAACTTGGCGGACTTCATCTTTAAATAATGTTCGTAGTGGCTCAACTAAAGTGAATTTTAAATCATCTGGTAAGCCACCAACATTGTGATGAGATTTTATATTTGCAGTTCCAGTACCGCCACCGGATTCAACGACATCTGGATACAAAGTACCTTGCACTAAGAATTCGACTTCGCCATCGGATGCAATATCTCTTGCTGCTTTTTCAAAAGCCCTGATAAATTCACGACCAATAATTTTTCGCTTTTCCTCAGGGTCGGTAACACCCTTGAGTGCGGATAAGAAGACATCTTTAGCATCGATAACAACAAGATTTACTCCAGTTGATGTGACAAAGTCATACTCAACTTGCTCTGCTTCACCCTTGCGAAGTAATCCATGATCGACAAATACACAAGTGAGTTGATCACCGACAGCACGCTGAATTATTGCTGCAGCAACGGCAGAATCTACGCCGCCTGATAAACCACAGATGACTCGCTTGTTTCCTATAACTTCCTTGGCTTTAGCTATTTCAGACTCAGCAATATTAGTTGTAGTCCAAGTTGCATCGCATTTGGCAATATTAACTAACCAGTTCTGAAGAATTGCCTGTCCGTGCTCTGAATGCAAAACCTCTGGATGAAACTGAACTCCGGCAAGGGCTCCAGTTTCATTTTCAAATGCTGCAATAGGTGTATCAAGAGTTGTTGCACATATTGTGAAGCCATTTGGTGCAGTAGTAACGGCATCCCCGTGTGACATCCATACTTTCTGCGTTTGTGGAAGGCTGCCAAAGATTTTTGTTGATGGCTCAATAGTTGTTTCAGTACGCCCAAACTCTGATTTACCTGTCTGACTGACAACTCCGCCAAGGGCTGCAGCCATTACTTGAAATCCATAACAGATGCCAAAAGTTGGTATCCCAAGAGTAAAAATCGAGGCGTCAAAAGAAGGCGCATTGTCGGCATATACGCTGGATGGTCCACCTGACAAAATAATCGCAGCAGGGTTTTTGGCAAGTACCTCTGCTTGAGTAATCGTCGAAGGAACGATTTCACTGAAAACATTGGCTTCGCGTACTCGTCGCGCAATTAATTGGGCATACTGCGCCCCGAAATCGACTACAAGTACGCCGCGATCATTAGGCACGGTGAATAAGTACCTCTACGCGCTGGAACTCTTTCACATCGGAGTATCCACACGTTGCCATTGCACGCCGAAGTGCACCAAATAAATTCATTGAACCGTCAGATGTATGCGATGGTCCGAGCAAAATTTCTTCAAGAGTTCCTACGGTACCAACAGCCACACGTTCCCCACGCGGCAATACCTGGTGGTGCGCCTCTGAGCCCCAATGCCAACCAAGTCCTGGTGCCTGTGTTGCTTTGGCAAGAGGAGAACCCATCATCACTGCATCAGCGCCGCAGGCAATCGCTTTTGCAATATCACCACTTCGACCAACTGCACCATCGGCAATGACGTGAACATAGCGACCACCTGATTCATCAAGGTATTCACGACGCGCAGATGCAACTTCAGCAACTGCTGATGCCATGGGAACTTCGATTCCTAATACTTTTCGAGTTGTATGCGTAGCACCTCCACCAAAACCAACTAGTACGCCAGCTGCACCTGCACGCATTAAGTGAAGTGCAGCTGTAGCAGTTGCAACGCCACCAACAATGACTGGAACATCGAGTTCATAAATAAATTTCTTAAGGTTGAGTGCTTCTGTTTCAGCAGCAACATGTTCGGCGCTGACAGTTGTTCCGCGAATAACAAAGATGTCAACGCCGGCGTCAATCACGGCTTTATGCAGTTGGGCAGTTCGCGCAGGTGAAAGTGAAGCGGCAACAGTGACCCCGCCATCTCTTATCTGCTGAATGCGCTCTTTAATTAACTCAGGCTTAATAGGTGCGGTATAGATTTCTTGCATGCGCTTAGTTGCATGCTTATCGGGCATCGATGCGATTTCACCAAGTGGAATTCGAGGATCTTCATAGCGTGTCCATAAACCCTCAAGATTTAATACTCCGATTCCGCCAAGTCGACCAATCTCAATTGCAGTTTCAGGAGATACGACCGAGTCCATTGGGGCAGCCAACATAGGAAGCTCAAATTTGTAGGCATCGATCTGCCACGCCGTCGATACTTCTTCAGGGTCACGTGTACGGCGGCTCGGCACAATAGCTATGTCATCGAATGAATATGCAGTTCGGGCACGTTTTCCGGGTGCAATCTCAATCTCGCTCATGATCGTCCCTTCGATTGGTAGTTAGGTGCATCAGCAACATGTGCGACATCATGTGGGTGGCTCTCAAGCAGACCAGCGGACGTAATCTGAATGAGTCGACCCTCACGACGCAACGTCTCAATATCGGGTGCACCTGCATAACCCATACCTGAACGCAGTCCACCTACTAGTTGATGGACAACATCTTCGACACTGCCACGGAAAATAACTTTTCCTTCAATGCCTTCGGGTACAAGTTTGTCCTCTGATAAAACATCGTCCTGCATGTAGCGATCTTTCGAATATGACTTCTGTTCTCCGCGAGATTGCATCGCACCTAATGAACCCATTCCACGATACGTCTTGTATTTAACGCCTTTAATTTCAACTAACTCGCCAGGAGACTCTTGGCATCCAGCAAGTAAGGATCCGAGCATGACGGAGTTTGCACCAGCAACAATTGCTTTAACTATGTCACCTGAGTATTGAAGTCCGCCATCAGCAATCAATGGAATTCCAGCTTTATTACATGCCTTAGCTGCTTCCATAATCGCCGTAATCTGCGGGACGCCAACTCCTGCGACAACACGCGTTGTACAAATTGATCCAGGACCAACACCGACTTTTACGGCATCAGCCCCTGCATTAATCAGAGCTTGCGCTCCGGCACGAGTTGCAACATTGCCACCGATAATTTGAATTGTTGATGAAAAACTCTTTATTCTCGAAATTGCATCTAATACTGCACGATGATGACCATGTGCAGTGTCGACCACAACGACATCGACACCAGCTTCAATGAGGGCTTGCGCACGCGCAAAGCCATCATCACCAACACCAACAGCGGCACCTGCAAGGCCAACGTTCTTTACTAATTTCACATGTGTTACTTGATCGGCAATCGGCAGGTTACGGTGAATAATTCCGATTCCACCAGCTTTTGCCATCGCAATCGCCATCGCCGATTCAGTAACGGTATCCATCGCCGATGAAACCAGTGGCACTGCCAAAGTGATATTTCGTGTTAACTGTGTTGAAGTATCAACTTCAGATGGAACTACTTCAGAGGCATCAGGCAAAAGGAGTACATCGTCATAGGTCAGCCCCAGCATCGCTATCTTGTCGCTATCGCTCACCTTGGCTCCCTTCGCAGGTGCGCAGTCTATCGGGGCTTTTAGAGACCTACTGCACGCTCAATTTCAAGGCAGGCCTGCGAAATGTCCTGGGCATATGCAACTCCAGTGCAGTCACTGCTCATCCAACCAGGTCCACCCAAGACAATTCGAGGAATAGGACGAATTGCAGGAATCTCTGTGAAAAACTTTGAATCTGCATTTTGTGGAAGTTGCGCCCAAAGAAAGACAGCAGGAGGAGCAGATCGAGAGATCATGGCAGAGAGCGCTTCTAATGGCGTTCTTGAACCAAGTAAATATGTCTCGATTTTCCGCTCAGTAAGAGCCGCGGCAAGTGCATGAAGCGCGAGTGAATGAAGCTCTTCTCCAACTGAAGCTAAAAGAACTGGGTGAGCATTAAATGGCTTTTCCACTTCTTGCGTATGTTCTTGCAAAATTCTTTTTAGAACTTCACTTAGCAGGTGTTCGATTTCAATACCTTCACCACTTGTTTCCCATTGATTTCCTATTAAAAACAAGAGCGGAACAATGATTTCTGACCATGATTTTTCAACACCATGTTCGGCTAATTCCGTACGAAGCGCAGTTTCTATAAATTTTTTATCAAGGGCTTGGGCTGCTTTATGCAACACCTCTACCAGATCGTCTCGAACTATGTAATGCTCAAGAATTTTTTCTAACTTCACGCTTACTTTTTGATTTTTTGCCTTTTCTGCGGCTTCACTTGGTGCGACTCCTGTTGAGATAAGTCGGCGCATTAAAGTTAAACGCGCTAAATCCGATTGGCAGTACCTACGGTGTTTGCCCGCTTCATGGGCCGAAGGTCCGATGCCATATCGTCGATCCCAAGTCCGCAGGGTCGCGGGAGCCACCCCTAGGCGTCGGGCTACGGCTGCTACAGTCAAGAGCTCTTCAGTTGTTGCCACGCTCCTATCGTGGCCTTAAGTGGGGCAACTCACCACCTGAAACACGCCAATGAACCACTTATGAAGCGTGGACACTTGAACAACCTATGGCGCGGTTGTAAGGTGGGGACATGGCTGAACTTTCGAGATTACCCCGCCCGGTTGCCGATGAGTGGGACTGGCAGTATCAGGGCGTATGCCGTGAATTGCCGACGGAGATGTTTTTCCATCCTGATGGTGAACGCGGTCCACGCCGACGTAATCGTGAAAACACGGCGAAGGCTATCTGTGCAACATGTCCAGTCTTGGCCGCTTGCCGAGCTCATGCCCTAGCCGTCCAAGAGCCTTATGGGATTTGGGGGGGATTATCTGAAGATGATCGCCTAGAAATAATTGGTCAAGAGTTAAAACCAAATATCTCTCACGCATCGTAATTTTTAGAAATGAAGAACCCCCGCAGAGAAATCTGCGGGGGTTCTTCATTTAACAATTTAATTAGTGACTATGTCCGCCGGGGCCATGTGAATGACCCTTGCCGCCATCTTCAGCTGGTGCATCTGCTGG
>CAFBLH010000035.1_pt1 | contig 17339 bp, 17 predicted proteins | sample 7268051 | NCBI WGS metagenome assembly CAFBLH01 (sample SAMEA6814031, study PRJEB35770) | freshwater metagenome | biome: Freshwater; feature: Freshwater reservoir; material: water | place: Czech Republic | collected 2016-04-20 | depth 30m m | reverse complement strand
GGTTCTGTGCGACCTTCTATTGCAAAAGTGACATTCGCACCACTAGATCGGCCAATCCAATTGCGTTGCATCATTAATACTTTTTCAGGCCATTTACCCTCTAGTTGGGCCATATCATCGAGCAAGCGGTCGGCATAGTCGGTAATTTTGAAATACCACTGATTCAATTTCTTCTTTGTAACTGCGGTATCGCAACGTTCGCATAATCCAGCAACTACCTGTTCGTTAGCTAAAACTGTTTGGCAACTCGGACACCAGTTAACGGCTGAATCTTTGCGGTAGGCAAGACCTCGTTCGTGTAATTGTAAGAAAAGCCATTGGTTCCATTTGTAATATTCAGGATCGCATGTGTTAAATACTCGGTCCCAATCGAACGAGCAAGCAAAACGTCGCATCGAAGCTTTTTGTACTGCGATATTTTCATATGTCCAAATTTTTGGATCTTCGTTGCGTTTAATTGCGGCATTTTCAGCAGGTAAACCAAATGCATCCCAACCAATGGGGTGCATAACGTTGAAGCCTTTTTGAATCCAATAGCGAGCAATTACATCGCCAAGTGCATATGCCTCGGCATGACCCATGTGCAAATCACCCGACGGATAAGGAAACATATCCAAAACATATTTTTTAGGGCGGGTGTCATCTTCGCGACCCGATTTAAATGGTTGAATACGATCCCAAACTGGCAGCCATTTTTCTTGCACGTAGGCGAAGTCATATGCCGCGTGCGACTCGTTTGTGCTGTCGGTATTCATACGTGGAGCTGAGGGGATTTGAACCCCTGACCCCCTGCATGCCATGCAGGTGCGCTACCAGCTGCGCTACAGCCCCAATTGCTTAGGAAGAGGGCAACCTTACCGCATCATTTACGGAGTAGTCGCTCCGCTTTCTTCACCATAGACAGGCTCTGGAATTGACCCGGCATTATGTTCTATCAAATTCCATTGACGGGGATTGCGTTCGAGAATTGACCATGAAGCATTCGAAAGGCCGCCAATTACACCCCAATGCGAAAGTGGAAGTTGCAAAAGCTGTCCGAGAATACAACGCGCAGTTCCACCATGAGTTGCAACTACTAACAGTTGATCACTTTTTCCGTCAAGAACTTCATTAATCACTCCTACTGCACGGGCCGCAACTTCACTACGCTTTTCACCAGTAGTACCTGCACGATTATCATCACCATCTATCCAACGAATAAAATTTTGAAAGTCTTCTGCGCGATTTTCTGCACCGGTTTTTCCTTCCCACAATCCGCCATTTGTTTCACGCAAATTTTCATATGGTGTAACGGCTAAGCCTAATAAATCTGCGAGAGCTTGAGCGGTTTCTCGGGCACGTCCCAGATCACTAGAAATAATCGAAGTGGGATTCATCCCAGCTAAAATCTTTGCTGCATGCTGAGCTTGGTAACGACCCACATCATTTAGAGGAATATCTGAGTGACCTTGGAATCTATTGACCATGTTCCAATCGGTTTGACCATGGCGCCATAAAAGTACGCGATTACCTGCCATTGATTGCGGCATCTTTCACGGCTTGTAGATCAATAATTGGGCAGTCATTCCATAAGCGATCAAGCATGTAATACTTTCGAAGTTCTGTGCTTTGAATATGCACGACCAAGTCAGAGTAATCAAGCAATATCCACTCTGCACCTTTTTCGCGACGAGCAGGTTTTTCACCGATTGCTATGAGAGCGCGTTCAACTTCATCGGCAATTGCATCGACTTGAGCAACATTTTGACCAGTTGCAATCAAGAAGACTTCGCTGAGAACCAGCTGATCCGATAAATCAATAGCTACCAAATCGGTTCCAATTTTTTCAATCACAGCGCTGGCTGCAACTTCGGTGATTTCTAGGGTGCGTGCGCTAATTGTCATAGAGCTTATTCTCGCGTATAAAATCACTGACGATTTCCGGTAGATCTGCGCTTAAACCCGCTCGTATTGCACTAGCTGATACTTCAATGGCCGAGATATCAATGCCGTGAGGGGGGAATCCTGGGCGATTGATGCAGATTATGGAGACTAGTGTGTGAAGTTCATCGGCTCTGTGCCACTGATCAATCTTTGCGTATGCATCGGCGCCCAAAATCAAGAAGACTTCATCCCCTGGGTAGTTACTCCGTACCGCCTCAACGGTATCGATGGCATAGCTTGGGCCTTCACGAAGGATCTCAATCGGATTGACATCAACGTGGTTAGAAATGCCCTCGGGTAAAGTTGAAATCGCTAGTTGGCACATCGTCCGTCGCGCAGCGCCCGATGCAATGGGGCTACTTTCTCGGAGTAAGGGCTGACCAGCGGGCACGACAATTAAGTGATCAATAATTTTCTTTTCAATGAGTTGGCTAATTACCTTTAGGTGACCATTATGAATCGGGTCAAAAGTGCCGCCATAAATTCCAATTCGGGACAAATTAGTCCCGGTCTAAGCGAAGCGCTAAATATAAAAAGATTGAGAGAATTCCAAAAGTAACAAGGCCGTATGCGACGGCTGGCATTGGAAGTTCTCGTAGAGTTTCTGCTGCACGATTAGTCATGGGCAAAATCCTACCCCCTGCCTGCGAGTAATTCTTTAAATCGTGCCTCATCAATCACGCTGACCCCAAGTTCCTGCGCTTTGGCTAATTTTGAGCCGGGATCAGCGCCAGCTAAAACATAATCTGTCTTCTTGGATACTGCCGAAGCCGGCTTACCGCCGTGGGCGATTATGGTTTCTGAAATTGAGTCACGCGTAAAACTTTCCAGGCCTCCAGTGACGACAAAAGTTAATCCCGCCAGGGTTTGTGGAAGCTGTACAACTTCACCTTGGTGCATGCGCACTCCAGCGGCCGCCCATTTAGTGATAATGCCTTGATGCCAATCAATGCTAAACCACTCAATAATAGTTTCGGCAATTGTTGCGCCAACACCATCTATTTCGGCAAGTTCGCTGGCCGTGGACTGCGAAATTCTTTCAATCGAAGCACAATGTGTTGCTAGTGCTTGCGCCGCAGTCGGACCCACATGGCGAATAGATAAAGCAACCAAAATTCGCCACAACGGGGCTTGCTTTGCACTTTCTAAGGCGACCAGCAACTTCTCCCCATTGAGACCAGGTGTTCCATCTTTTTTTGTAAAAAATTCACTTGTTGCTAATTTCTCTACATTCAGATCAAACAAATCTGCTTCATCTATAATTATCCCAGCGCTTAACAGTGCAGCTGCTGCTTCATAACCCAAAACATCAATGTCTAGCGCTGCACGAGAGCCGATGTAATAGATTCGCTCGCGGAGTTGAGCTGGACAGCTACGAGAGTTTGGACAGCGAATATCAACATCGCCCTCGCTCATGGCACGAAGCTCCGAACCGCATTCAGGGCAGTGAGTGGGCATAACAAATTCTTTTTCTTTGCCTGTTCGCCGTTCAATGACTGGACCTAAGACCTCAGGAATTACATCACCGGCTTTTCGAATTGTCACGATGTCACCAATTAAAACGCCTTTACGCACTATCTCAGAGGCGTTGTGCAGTGTCGCATTTGTAACTGTTGACCCGGCAACTTTAACTGGCTCCATAAATGCAAATGGCGTTACTCGACCAGTTCGACCAATACTCACTTTGATGTCAAGCAGTTTTGTAATGACTTCCTCCGGCGGATACTTGAAAGCTATTGCCCATTTAGGTGCTCTAGAAGTAAACCCAAGAACCTTCTGCTGGGCTAAGGAATCCACTTTTATGACAATGCCATCAATCTCATGTTCTACATCGTGGCGGTGCTGCTTGTAGTACTCAATAAATTTTTCTACATCTTTGCGCGTCGAAAACGTCTTAAATTGCTCACTAGTCGGAAGTCCCAAACTCTTCAAAATCGAGTAGGCATGACTCTGTGAATCAAAAGTTATACCTTCATGCGCCCCAACACCATGCACAACTACAGATAACGGACGTGAAGCAGTGACCCGAGGATCCTTTTGCCGAAGTGAGCCTGCAGCAGCATTTCGTGGGTTGGCAAAAAGTGCTTTGCCTGCCTCTTCTAATCCGTCATTGAGTTCATTAAAAGCAGCTAGTGGGAAAAATACTTCTCCGCGAATCTCAATTAGTGACGGAAGATCTTTACCTGCAAGAACATGGGGAAGATTCTTAATTGTTTTAACATTGAGGGTGACATCTTCACCTGTGACACCATTTCCACGGGTCAAACCGCGAACTAATTGAGAATTTTCATACGTTAGATTAATTGCCAAACCATCGACTTTTAGTTCGCATAAATACGTTGGCTGCCCAACTTCTTTTTCAACGCGGTCAAACCACGCTGCTAACTCTTCTAGATCAAAGACATTATCTAAACTCATCATTTTTTCAATGTGGTCATACTGAGTAAACGAAGTAGCAAACCCACCACCAATTCCCAGGGTTGGTGAATCGGCTTCACGCAGCTCGGGATATTTAGTTTCTAAAGCGTTGAGTTCTTTCAGCAGTTCATCAAATTCAAAATCTTTGAGTGTCGGTGCATCTAAAACATAATATTTAAACTGATGGTCACGAATTTCATTACTGAGTTCGCTAATACGTTGACGGGCTTGCTTTGTCATTACGCCGTCTCACAAATTGTGGCAGAGCCTACGACGCGATCACCATCGTAAATCACCATAGCTTGACCAGTTGCAAGTCCCAGCAGAGGAGCATCTAATGTGGCAACAAGCAGACTGTCATCCACAAAGTACGTGCACTCTAATGCAGCACCGTGCGCACGAATCTGCACAAAACCACGTTGAGGTACATCTGATGCAGGTGGGCCACACCAAACAGGGCGTTCTCCACGCATAGATGTGATTGCTAAATCTTCGCGCGCGCCAACAACAACAGTATTAGTAATGGGTTCAATTTTTAGGACAAAACGGGGAGAGCCATCAGCAGTTGGAACTGTAAGTCCTAATCCTTTTCGTTGACCAATCGTGTAGGTATAAGCGCCTTTATGCTCGCCAATCTTTGTTCCAGACTGATCAACTATGGGACCAACATCACTTCCTAAGCGATCACGTAACCAACCTGCGTTATCACCTGATGGAACAAAGCAAATGTCGTGACTATCAGGTTTTTGAGCAACGGCTAATCCCCGTGATTCGGCTTCGGCTCGAATATCAACTTTAGTTGTATCCCCCAACGGAAAAATAGCACCATCAATTTGCTCGCGGGTTAAAACTGATAAGACATACGACTGATCTTTTGAGTGATCAACGGCACGATGCAGAGTTTTTCCATGTGGACCAATTTGAGTTCGTGCATAGTGGCCTGTGACAACTCCATCAAAGCCCATTGCACGCGCACGATCTAAAACAGCAGCAAACTTAATTTTTTCGTTACAACGCAAGCACGGATTCGGTGTTCGCCCAGCCGCATATTCAGCCAAGAAATCTTCCACCACTCCATCGTGAAACTCTTCGGCCATATCCCAAATATAAAATGGGATACCAATAACATCGGCGGCCCGACGTGCATCGTGCGAGTCCTCAATCGTGCAACAACCACGAGCCCCAGAACGATATTTTTGTGGATTGGCAGATAAAGCCAAGTGAACGCCGATAACTTCGTGGCCAGCTTCAACGGCGCGGGCAGCAGCCACTGCTGAATCAACACCGCCACTCATTGCTGCAATAACTTTCATACGCTGTTAGCCGCCCTTCCCCGCGCAATTACATCGGGCAGAACTGACAAAATAAAATCACAGTCGGATTGCGTACTTGCCGCCCCAAAGGAAAAGCGAAGTGAGGATTGCGCAGTTATCGTCGTATGCCCCATGGCTAACAAAACATGGCTGGCTTCGTGGACACCTGCACTACACGCTGAACCCGTTGAGCATGAAACTCCAGCGTTATCCATGAGCAATAAAAGAGTGTCACTTTGTGTTCGTGGAAAGGTCACATTCACTATCCCTGGTAAACGATTAGCTTCAATTCCATTAACTATGGCATCCGGCAACACATTTTTTACTCCCGAAATGAATCGATCACGTAAATGAACAATTTCATCACGTCGATACACTTCACTTTTTGTAGCGGCGGCGAATGCAACAATACTAGGTGCATTCAGCGTTCCGCTTCGAATCTCTCTTTCCTGTCCACCGCCATGTAGGAGTGATGGAATTTCGAGCGTTCGTCGCAAAATTAATGCGCCGATCCCCAGTGGGCCACCAATTTTATGTGCACTGAGAGTTAAGGCAGTTACTCCTAAATCTGAAAAAGACAGTTCGATTTTTTTAAAACTTTGTACCGCATCCGTATGAACTGGTATTTCGCCTGCAATATTTACAACTTCTGCTACAGGTTGAACAACCCCAGTCTCATTATTTGCATGCATTACAGATATGACGGCAATCTCAGTGCTACGTTCTGAAACTAATTTCGTTAAAAAATCTAAATCGATTACTCCCTTTTGGGTAACGGGAATTTCAATTACTTCCGCACCTTCGTGAGTTGAGAGCCAATGTGCCGGATCCAAAATTGCGTGATGCTCAATTGCCGAAATTACAACAACATTTTTGCCAACTGCTCGACCCGCCCAATAAAGACCTTTCAACGCAATGTTATTAGCTTCCGTCCCAGATGCAGTAAAAATCACTTCAGTAGGAAGGCAGCCAACTTCTTTTGCGATTGTCTCGCGTGCATCCTCTAAGGTTTTGCGAGTTGCCCGACCATGAGAATGAAGACTCGATGGATTTCCAAGTTCACTCAATTGATTGACCATAGCCTTCATCGCCGCTTCAACCATTGGCGTGGTGGCCGCATGGTCTACATATATCGATGACATGGGAGCAATCTTAGGACTTACGTGCGTTAACGCCCTCCGTGGCCGCTGGTAACACTGAAAATAGATCCCCAATGACACCAAAATCAGCGAGTTCAAAAATCGGAGCCTCTGTGTCTTTGTTGATGACAATGATTGCTTTGCTTGTCTGCATTCCGGCGCGGTGCTGAATCGCACCAGATATGCCACAGGCGACATAGAGCTGCGGACTGACAGTCTTGCCCGTTTGGCCCACTTGATGTGAATGCGGATACCAGCCCGCATCAGTTGCAGCCCGCGATGCGCCAACAGCAGCGCCTAATGAATCGGCAAAAGCTTCCACTGCTACAAAGTCTCCATTGGTTCCACGTCCACCTGACACGACAATATTTGCTTCCGTCAATTCAGGTCGACCACCTTTTACAGGTGCTTGCGATGATTTAACTGTTGCCTTTTTGGCTGACGCCGAAATCGTCAATGCAATATTTTCAATCGTTGCTGAGGACAGAGTCAGATCAGGAGTGATGCAGTTTGGCCGAAGTGTAACTATTGAGGTGCCCTGACTAACTTTAGAATGAACAGTTGCCGAGCCGCCAAAAATAACTTGAGTTGCAGTTAAATTGGAATCAATATCTACTGCATCTGTGATAACTCCAGAATTCGTTTTAACTGCCACATTTGCTGCGATTTCTTTTCCAAATGCGTTTGAAGCAACTAATAATGCCACTGGGGATTTTTGAGAAATCAACTGTGTAATTGCATCTGCGCAAGCGCTGACTCCATAATCTTGAAAATCAGAGTTTTCAACAACGATAATTGATGTAATTGGACCATTAGTTAAAGTCTTGGCACGAGCTGCACCTTGACCAATAGGTGCCAAAACGATTGCCGCCACGTCACCAATTCGAGCTGCTGCTGTAGCCAGTTCAAATGTTACTTTTGTGGCTTTACCTTCAAAGAAATCGGCGAGAATAAAAACCGTACTCATATCAATTTACTTTCTGCGAGAAAGTCAACAAGTTGAGCTCCGCCAGTTCCATCATCAGTTATTTTGATACCAGCTGCACGGGGTGGGCGAAGTTGGCTATCAATAACTTGCGACCAGGCACTCTGTGCTTTTACTCCGATTGCAACTAAGTCTTTCGTTTCAATGTTTCTCTTCTTAGCGGCCATGATTCCTTTAAAGGACGGATATCGTGGCTCATTAATCTTTTCAACGACACTAATCAGTGCAGGAAAGCTAGCCTCAATTAAGTCAACACCAGCTTCTGTAACTCTAGAGATTGACACATAAGAAAGTGAAGGATCAACGGTGACGCTTCCAGCAAAGGTTAACTGTGGCCAATCAAGTCGAGCACTGATCATGGCAGGAACAACACTCATGCGTGCATCCGTAGATTCAGTTCCACAAATCACTAAATCAAAACCTTCAGTACTAATTACCTTGGCCAAAACCTCGGAAGTTAATAAGGCATCTGCGCCAGCGAGCGCTGCATCTGTTATCAAAATTGCTGCATTTGCTCCCATAGACAGAGCTTTGCGAACTGCATCTGTTGCCCGAGCAGGACCCATTGAAATCACAGTGACGCTGTTTGGGCCACCTTCATCATTGCCACCGTGTGCTTCTACAATTCTTAACGCCTCTTCAACTGCATACTCATCCAAGTCATTTAAAACTGCATCGACATTTTCGCGATCCAAGGTGCCATTAACCATCTTCTTTTCGGCCCAAGAATCTGGAACCTGTTTGATGCAGACTGCTATCTTCATACCTTTATGTTACTGGCCGGTAATAGCAATTACCAATGTTGGCACGCGCGTAGGGCAGTATTGCGCATGTGCTTCCTGCAGACCCTCGAACCCTTGGCGCAACCGTTACCGAAGGTGGCACAAACTTTGCTATCTGGTCTAACGGTGCTGATGCGGTCGAACTCTGCCTATTTAATGAGATTAACGGCAAGCTAGTAGAAACCCGCTTTGCAATGTCACACCGCAATGGGCCAATCTGGCATGGCTACTTAGCGGGAGTTCGACCTGGCCAGCGCTACGGATATCGGATTTACGGACCATGGGCGCCAGAACATGGAGTTCGATTTAATGCAGCAAAACTATTAATTGACCCGTACACACATCAAATTGCCGGTGAGCTTTCTTATGTTCCTGAGATTTATGGCCATGTAGCCGAAGACGGCACAGGTTCCGGAGAATTAAATCTTCGTGATGATCGCGATAGCGCAATGTATGTACCGCATTCAGTGGTAACTGATTTTCCTGTCCGAAATATTGAGCGGCCGTTAATTTCATGGTCGCAGATGATTATCTATGAAGCTCATGTACAAGGTCTGACCGCAAAGAACACAGAAATACCCGAGAATGAACGCGGAACTTATAAAGCGTTGGGCCATCCCAGCACGATTGCACATTTGAAATCGCTCGGAATCACGGCGATTGAACTTTTGCCAATCGCGGCATCTTTGACAGAACCTGCAATTCATAATCGTGGCAGGAGAAACTATTGGGGCTATAACTCCATTGCGTTTAGTGCGCCTAATCCAATGTACGCGTCGACTTCTGATCCAATCAGCGAACTTCAGTGGGCAGTTGATCAGCTTCATGGTGCCGGGATTGAAGTTATTTTAGATGTGGTTTACAACCACACTGCCGAAGGTGGAGTAGGTGGACCAACCTTGTCGTATAAAGGAATTGATAACAAAGCGTATTACCGGCACGACGGTAATGGAAACTATATCGATGTCACTGGGTGCGGCAACACGTTTGCTGCGAGTAATCCACACTCAGTTCGCCAAATAGTTGATTCCCTTCGATGGTGGATTGAAGTTATTGGTGTAGATGGTTTCCGTTTTGATTTAACTACTGCGCTTTATACAAGCGAAAGTGCATTCAACTCATCCTTGATGTCTGCGATTGAATCTGATTCTGTTCTGCGAAACTTCAAAATGATTGCAGAGCCTTGGGATGTTACCCGGTATTCGTTGGGTGATTTCCCGCATCCTTGGCGTGAATGGAATGACGTTTATCGCGATTCGGTCCGCCAGTTTTGGTTGGGCGATCTTGAAAGAGGTTTTGGTGATGGAGTCTCCGATATCGCAAACAGCATTAGCGGTTCAAGTTCTATTTTTTATTATCGTGGACCTACTTCTTCCATCAACTTTATTGCTGCCCATGATGGCTTCACTTTGCATGACATGGTTACGTATAAGGAGAAAAATAATTTTGCAAATGGTGAGGCCAATGCCGATGGAAGTGACTCCAACCGTTCATGGAACGTTGGAGAAGAAGGTGAAACTAACGACCCTAATATCAATAGCTCACGCCACAGGTTGAAGAAATCGATGTTGGCTACATTGATGCTCTCTTCAGGAGTTCCCATGCTCAATATGGGTGATGAGGTCAGCAGAACCCAATCAGGCTCCAATAATGCGTATTCATTACCCCAATCCATAATTCAAGAAAACGCTGAGAGTTTTCACGGTGGATGGGCCCTTCCTTGGGAACTCAATGAAACCGCCCAAGATATTTTGTTGACTACACAAACGCTGGCAAAAATACGCCAAACTTATTTAGCAGATGTTACTTCTGAGTTTTTTACCGGCATTGTTGATCAAGGCACAAAACGAAAAGATATTGCTTGGTTTTCATTAGGTGGCAGCGAAATGACAGATGACCATTGGGCCGATGAAGAAAAGCGAAGCATCACGGTCTTTGTAGAAGCAGACCCTACTCGAGGCTTACTTTTGCTAATGAACTCATCTACCGAAGAAACATTCTTCACTTTGCCAGACCAGCAGTGGGGCCAATCCTTTAGATGTATTTTTGATGCGTCGCAGGTAGTTGAAACTTATGAACCAGTCATCCAGACACCTAGCGCCAAAATTTCGGTACCAGCTCACACAGTTCAAGTTTGGTTGGTTACTCGTACTAGGTAGTAGTTCGAGTGAACCATTAAAATACTCAACTATGTTGGCAATTATTGCTCCGGGGCAAGGCGCACAAACACCTGGAATGCTCAATACATGGTTGCAGGATTCAGAGTCAGAAAATCTTCTAACTTCTTGGTCTCAAGCAATAGGTGTTGATTTGATTCACCTTGGAACCAAGGCCGATGCTGAAGAAATAAAAGATACTGCTAATGCGCAACCTTTAATTGTTGCAACGTCTTTAATCGCTTTCCACGCATTAGCAGTGAAAAATTTCTCAATAGCTTCTGGACATTCCGTGGGAGAACTTGCAGCTGCTGCAATCTCTGGTGTGCTATCTCCTGAAGATGCTTTAGTACTTGTACGCACTCGAGGAATTGAAATGGCTAAAGCGGCGGCATCTCATCCAACTGGAATGGCAGCGGTGCTAGGTGGCGATCGCGCTGAAGTGGTAGCTGCCATTGAATCATTAGGTTTAGTTGCCGCCAATGAAAATGGAGCGGGACAAATTGTTGCTGCAGGCGAACTCAATGCACTTGAGAATTTAACTCAAAATCCACCTGCAGGAGCACGAGTCCGGGGATTGGCAGTTGCTGGAGCTTTTCACACAAAATTTATGGAATCTGCCGTTCGACCTCTACGAGAGTTAGCAACAGGGATCACAGCAACAAATCCACGTTGCACTGTTGTAAGTAACAAAGATGGCAAGAATCTCACCGATGGAAATGAGATTTTGATGCGAATAATCGATCAAATCGCTAGCCCTGTGCGCTGGGATCTTTGCATGGAAACTCTAAAAAATATCGGAGTTACGGGTGTCATTGAGTTAGCACCTGCCGGAACTCTGATTGGCTTGCTCAAGCGCGCTGTTCCAGAAATTGATGGCTTTGCATTAAAAAGTGCAGATGATTTGAACGCGGCACGAGAGTTTGCAGAAAGGCACGCATGAGCATCAAACTTCCCGCAATCGGCAATAGCCAAATACTCTCTGTTGGTTCATACCGCCCCAAGCGACTTGTGCCGAATAGTGAAATCGTTGATCGCATTGAATCAAATGATGAGTGGATTCAACAACGGACTGGAATCCAAAGTCGTCGATTTGCTGGAGCAGATGAAACTGTCATTTCAATGGCACAAGCTGCTTGTGAATCTGCACTCAAACGCGCGAAATTAACAATAGAAGACATCGATACCTTAATTCTTGCAACTATTTCGTATCCCTTCCAGGCACCAAGTGCGGCGACTGAATTGATAAATGTGTTGGGTAATCCAAAAGCGGCGGCTTTTGATATTAGTGCTGCATGTGCAGGTTTCTGTTATGGCGTAGCAATGGCTAGTGACTTAGTTCGTGCTGGAACTTCTAAAAATGTTCTAGTCGTTGGTGTTGAAAAACTATCTGACTTCACTGATCCTGATGATCGTGCAACTGCGTTTATTTTCGCTGATGGCGCTGGTGCAGTCATTATTGGGCAAAGCCAGGAGCCTTGTATTGGACCAGCAGTTTGGGGTTCAGATGCCGATGCACGCGATGCAATTGTACTTAACCCTGCATATACAGAATTTAGAAACGCTCCTGATAAAGGAGTTGCCGAACTTGGGTGGCCAAATATTTCACAGCAAGGTCAGACTGTTTATCGTTGGGCAGTTTTTACCGTTAGCAAAGTAGGAATCAAAGCTCTGGAAGCAGCGGGCGTGCGCCCCGATGAACTCGGTGCATTTATCCCGCATCAAGCAAATATGCGAATCATTGAGTCAATGGCTAAAGAGATTAAAATTCCCGAGAGTGTAGTTATTGCTGATGATATTCGAGTCAATGGAAATACATCGGCTGCATCAATTCCGCTGGCCATGGATGTGCTTCTCGAACAGCATCCTGAACTTCATGGAACATTGGCGTTGTTAATTGGTTATGGCGCGGGCTTGGTTTATGCGGCTCAAGTAGTGCAATTACCGCCTAAACCTTGAGATTTACGCCACTCGTGCGCGTTAATACTCGTAAGTAAGCGGATTTTCATAGACAATTACGGCTTATGGTTAATCAGTAATTAAATCAGCTAACGGATGGAATGAATAACATGGCACTTGCACAAGCAGATGTACTCGCGGGAATAAAAGAGATCGTTGAAGAAGTAGCCGGTATCCCTGCTGCATCAATTGAGATGGACAAAAACTTCACTGAAGATCTAGAGGTTGACTCACTAAGCATGGTTGAAGTTGTCGTAGCTGCAGAAGAGCGCTTTGGCGTCAAGATTCCAGATGAAGCTGTTACTGATCTCGTCACTGTTGGCGATGCTGTTAACTTCATCGTTAATGCAGCCAACTAACTGCTAACAAAGTAGAGAATTAAATGTCTGCCCGTCGCGTAGTCGTCACTGGTTTAGGTGCGACTACGCCGCTTGGCGGTGATGTAGCAACTTCATGGTCAGCGCTATTGGCTGGTACAAGTGGAGTTCGATTACTCACTGAGGATTGGGCTCAGAGTATTCCAGTGCATTTTGCCGCTCGTGTAGCTGTTGAGCCAAGTGAGCAGATGGAGCGAGTCGAGATTCGCCGATTAGATAGATCTGAGCAGTTTGCACTTATCGCTTCCCGTGAAGCGTGGAGAGATGCTGGATCACCCGAGATGGACAAGGAGCGCTTAGGTGTTGTTATCGCCTCGGGTATAGGCGGAGTAACCACACTGCTCGATCAATATGACATATTGCGTGAAAAAGGCTCACGTCTTGTAAGTCCACATACGGTTCCAATGTTGATGCCCAACGGTCCTGCAGCTAATGTTGGCCTAGAACTACAAGCCAAAGCAGGTGTGCATACACCAGTGAGCGCTTGTGCATCGGGTGCTGAAGCTATTGGCTACGCGTTAGACATGATTCGTAACAACAGAGCCGACGTTGTTGTCAGCGGTGGCGTGGAAGCGGCAATTCACGCCATGCCAATGGCGGGCTTTGCGGCGATGAAGGCGCTTTCAACGCGCAACGACGATCCAACGCGCGCGTCACGTCCATATGATTTAAACCGCGATGGCTTTGTTTTAGGTGAAGGTGGCGGAGTTCTAGTTCTCGAAGAGTACGAACATGCTCGAGCACGCGGTGCTCATATTTATTGCGAAATAGTAGGACAAGGTTTGAGCTCAGATGGTTATCACATTGCCGCTCCTGATCCAGATGGTGCTGGAGTTCAACGCGCTCTTAAATTTGCATTACGCGATGCTGGATTAACCACAAAAGATATTGTTCACTTAAATGCTCACGCGACGTCTACACCGGCAGGAGATGTTGCTGAAGCTAACGCGCTTCGCGCTGCCCTTGGCGTGGATGCCGATCACGTTGCAGTATCGGCAACTAAATCTATGACAGGTCACCTACTTGGTGGTGCTGGAGCAATTGAGTCAGTCTTTATCGTTAAGACTCTCCAAGATCGACTCGCTCCCCCAACAATAAATATTGACGACTTAGATCCCGCAGTAACCGTTGATGTTGTTCGCGATAAACCACGGGAACTGCCAACTGGAGACATCGCAGCATTGAATGATTCTTTCGGCTTTGGCGGACACAACGTTGTATTGGTCTTTAAGAGCCTATAGATGTCCTCCAATGCAATAGATCCGCGCGATCCAGAAATACGTATCGCACGTTTAGTCGATGATGGAAAATTTGAGTTTCTAATCCCCCGTACTAACTGCGGAATGATTGCGGTAACTGGATTAATCAAAGGCAATAAGGTTGTAATTTTTGCATCCGATGCCACTATCAAAAGCGGTGCGCTCGGGGTCGATGGATCGAAAGTAATTGTGACTGCATATAAAGCTGCAATGGGAGCACAAGTTCCTGTCATTGGAATTTGGCACTCAGGAGGTGCGCGACTTAGTGATGGCGTTGCCTCCTTAGATGCGTTTGGAGAAGTTTTCCAATCAATGATTTCAGCTAGTGGTCGAATTCCACAACTATCTTTAGTGCTCGGTCCAACTGCAGGTGGTGGTGCATATGGTCCAGCGCTCACTGACGTTGTAGTCCTTGCTCCCGAAGGTCGAATTTTTGTAACTGGGCCAGATGTAGTTAAAAGCGTGACGGGTGAAGATATCGACATGGCTGGACTCGGTGGCCCTGAAGCCCACAAGAAAAATAGCGGTCTTGCACACATCATTGCACCGAGTGAGCAGGAAGCATTTGATGATGTTCGTGATTTAACTGCGCTTTTTGCTAATCATGGTTTCATGAATCCTGATGTCGAAGATATCGATCTAGCAAGTTTAGTTCCAGATGCAAAAATTCGAACTTACGAAGTGCGCCCACTCATAAATGCACTCTTAGACAAAGAAACAGAAAGCATTGAACTTTTGTCAATGTGGGCGCCAAACATGACGACAATTATTGGTCGATTGGGTGGAGCAACTGTTGGAGTTGTTGCAAATAATCCAGCGCATCTTGCAGGAGTACTGGATGCTGCAGCTGGTGAGAAAGCTGCGCGCTTTGTCCGCACATGTGATGCATTTGGAATCCCCCTCATCGTAATCGCCGATGTTCAAGGATTCTTGCCAGGCGCTGGACAGGAATGGGAAGGCGCAGTCAGGCGTGGTGCCAAGTTGTTGCACGCCTTCGGCGAAGCAGTTGTCCCGCGCGTTACTTTAATTACTCGGCGTGCCTATGGTGGTGCATTCGTGGCAATGAACTCAAAAGCGTTGGGTGCAACACGTGTGTTTGCTTGGCCTCAAGCCGAGGTTTCAGTAATGGGTGCGGTCGCTGCTGTACGCGTATTACATCGCAGAATTTTGGCAGATATTCCTTTAGAACAGCGCGAATCCATGGAGTTAGAACTTGCCGCAGAGCATGAAAAAATCTCTGGCGGAGTCATAAAGGCGGTTGAAATCGGTGCAGTAGATGAAATGGTTGAACCATCATGCACCCGAAGTGCATTAGCTAAAACAATTGCAGACTCACCACACCGCCGTGGAAGCCACGGAAATATTCCGCTTTAATTTGTTTCTAATTAGTTTTAAAGGTTACTGAAACAGTAGCAGTAACTGTTTTATCAATCGTAGACGTGTCATAAGCGCCGTAATCAGCTGTCATTGTTGAATCTGGAGTTGTGATCTGAATTGGCCCAGCCTTGACGTTTACTAATGCGCCAAGATTGCTTCCAACTGCCTTAGTCAAAGCCTCTGCACGAACCTTGGCATCCTTCATAGCATCACTCATTAGCGCTGGGCGTAGCTCAGGCAAATTCGAAATATAGTACTGAGGTCCATAGTTATTGACATTAATTCCAGTTTCAAGAAGTGAGCCGATACCTTGACTTAATTTTGACACTAGTTGAACATCTTTTGTACGAACAGTAACGTCACGGCTAGCACGGTATGAAAGTATGCGACCAGTTGCATTTCCATTGACGTACTCTTCGTTGGCATATGTCGAAACTGCGCCAAGAGTTAATGCATCGGTTGGAATTCCACCGGCATTTAAATACTTTGAAAGTGCGGCAACATCGGAGTCAACTTTTTTTATTGCTGCACTTACAGTTGCAGAAGATAGGTTTACAGAGAGTGTCCAGACGGCATTATCTGCTACTGCAGTTGTCTTGGCAGATCCAGTAACAGTAATTCCATCGCTACTGCGAGATGCAAAACCGGTTCCAACTTTCATCAATCCAATACCGAGAGCAAGGGAAATTATAACTGCAGAGATAATAATTGTTACGGCTTTGCGGCGCTCAACGGTGATAATTGGTGATTCGTTTTGTTGACTCATACTGTAATTATATCCACCTAAATTGCACGCAGGTGGGCAAACTCTTGGTGATTGATGCCACGAAAACGTTCGATTTCATTTTCCCAGTCTTCTCCAAGGGCACGAGCAATCCCTGATCGAATGGACTCCTCATCAAAACTGTTTCGCAAAATTTCATTAATTTGATTTTCGCTCACCAATACTGCACCAGTCAGATCGGTCATTGCATGGTGAATTCCTAGCTCAGGAGTAAAACGGAATAACTCTCCCCCACTATTGGTGTCCTCTTGAACTTCAAAGTAGAGGTAGTGCCAACTGCGAAGTGCACTTGCTATCGCTGCTGCTACTCCCGCTCGATCACGCCAAGTCAGCGTGCACTTGTATGTGCCAGCTTTTAGCATCTGGGGTGTCCACTCACATCGAGTAGTTACGCCGAGAATGTCTGCGAGCGCCCATTCGATATGTGTTCGCAGTGCAGATGGTGCGCTATGAATCGTAAGTGCTCCTCGCACAGCCAAGACTGAAGAGGATTGGATTAAACGTTGCATGAATAAACTCCTAGCAAGGACGCCGAGTGCGACCTTCCCCGACCGCCTTTTTCGCCTGCTAGAGGCTCCATTACACACCCGTTACGCTCAAACTGTCCAGTCCCACTTTAGGTATCTAGAGGCAATGGGGGTACAGTTTGCACCAGTCCGACGCTTAATCAGTACCCGTTTCATGTAACACATAATCGGTATCGCTGGCGCAAGAGGAAGACCGTGATCGAGGATTTCTCGAGCACCCACATATCGAAGGAAAAGTAAAACATGGCAACAGGTACAGTTAAGTGGTTCAACTCTGAAAAGGGTTTCGGTTTCATTGCAGTTGATGGTGGCGGACAAGATGTATTCGTTCACTACTCAG
>CAFBLH010000034.1_pt1 | contig 17689 bp, 17 predicted proteins | sample 7268051 | NCBI WGS metagenome assembly CAFBLH01 (sample SAMEA6814031, study PRJEB35770) | freshwater metagenome | biome: Freshwater; feature: Freshwater reservoir; material: water | place: Czech Republic | collected 2016-04-20 | depth 30m m | reverse complement strand
ATGTATCGTGCTCAAGGTCAACTTGGTGGCGGGGAATTTAAACTAATCGGTGAACTTGAATGAGGGAAACAATGCGCGCGAAAAAGTATCTAGCAGTTGCAACAGCTGTCCTTTTAACAATTACAACACTAACTGCGTGTGGAGGGAAAGATAAAGTGACAGAGACATCGGCATCAGGAATTCCGACAGTTACAGCAAATGTGGGGGAAGCTCCAACAATTTCCGCACCTGCTGGAAATCCACCAATGACTTTACAAACCCAAGACATTATTGTGGGAACTGGTACTGAAGTGCTTGCAACTTCGACATTAACTGTTCATTACACGTTAATGACTTGGTCAAACGGAACAATTGTTGAGTCATCATGGAATGGTGGGCAACCAGCAACCTTCCCACTAGCAAACGTAATACCTGGTTGGCAACAAGGCCTGCTAGGTGCAAAAGTTGGAGCACGTCGCTTACTCGTGATTCCGCCTGACCTTGGATATGGTCCAAATGGATCTGGACCAATTGGCCCAAATGAAACGCTGATTTTCGTTGTCGACATCATTGGAGTCTCATAATTAAGGCTCGCACATTTATTTCAGAGTTCATTGGTACTGCGGTTTTGGCCATGGCAGTTGTCGGTTCGGGCGTAATGGCAACTAATCTCACGAGGGATGTTGGCCTACAGCTTTTAATAAATGCCTTTGCAACGTTTTTGATTTTGGCAGTACTTATTCAGATGTTAGCGCCGATAAGTGGAGCACATTTCAACCCGGCTGTAACACTAGTGAGTGTGATAAATAAAGATATGTCATTAGTCATGGCTTTGAATTATGTCTTTACTCAAATAGTCGGTGGATTTATTGGTGTTATTCTGGCTAATCTCATGTTTGATCTTCCGGCAGTTCGTGCTTCGACGCATTTTAGGACTGATTCAAATTTGCTGATAAGTGAAATTATTGCCACCGCCGGCTTGATTCTTGTTATCCAAGTGGTGGGTAAGCAAAATGATGGTCGCTACATTCCACTTGCTGTTGCAGGCTGGATCGGTTCGGCTTATTTCTTCACCTCATCAACATCTTTTGCTAACCCAGCGTTAACTTTAGCGCGAGCTTTTAGCGATACATTTGCAGGTATCGAAATCAACTCAGTACCAGGCTTTGTTGCTGCTCAGTTAGTAGGTGCAGTAATCGGGCTGGCAATAGCCAAAGGATTAAAAAGTGAGCGATAAACCTTCAGTTTTATTCGTATGTGTTCATAATGCGGGGCGCTCACAAATGGCTGCTGGTTTTATGCAGCATTTAGGTAAAGGACGAGTCGACGTATTATCTGCGGGTTCTGCCCCAAAGGATTCAATCAACCCTGTAGCTATCGAAGCAATGGCAGAACTAGGTATTGACATTGCAAATAATCTCCCCAAGATTTTAACGCCGAAGGCAGTACAAGCATCCGATGTAGTTATCACAATGGGCTGCGGAGATGCATGCCCCTTTTATCCAGGCAAGCGCTATGAAGACTGGGTACTTGAGGACCCAGCTGGACAAGGAATTGAGCCCGTGCGGGTTATTAGAGATGAAATAAAGCGACGAGTAGAAGAACTATTAAGCGAGCTACTGCCCTAGATTTTTACTTTGGGCAGCAATCTTGCAACTCCTTTTGGTAGCCACCAGTTTGCCTTACCCCATATCTGCATAAGCGCCGGAACCAAAATCATACGAATCAGTGTTGCATCAATGGCTACTGCAGTTGCAAGACCAATGCCAAACTCTTTAATGACTCTCTCTTGTCCAAAAGCAAAAGTAAGAAATACAGAAAACATGATTGCTGCTGCAGAAGTAATAACTCCACCTGTTTCACTTAACCCTTTGCGAACCGCATGTGAATTATCACCTGTTCGTTGCCACTCTTCTTGAATTCGCGTGACTAAGAAAATCTCATAGTCCATAGAGAGTCCAAAGAGAATTGCAAAGAGCGTGAGTGGTAGGTAAGACTCTATTGGGCCACCTTTATTGCCGAGAAGTCCTTGGCCCCATCCCCATTGAAAAGTAACTACAACTACACCGAAAGCGGCACCGATAGCAAGGACATTCATGATGACTGCTTTGAGTGGAATCAGTAGACTCCTAAATACAATCATGAGAAGTAAGAAACTCAGCAGTAGGACTGATAGAACAAAGGCAGGTAGTTTATCTGTAAGCACAACACCAATATCAAAAAAAGATGCCGCAACTCCACCCACGTATACTTGAATATCCGATGATCCGACCGTTGTTGGAATGACATGCGCACGCAATCGACTAATCAGGGCATCGGTCGCTGGGTCTTGCGGTGCGCTTTTTGGATAAACGGTTATCACGGCAAGGCGACTATCAGAGAAAAACTCCACGGGAAGTACCTGTGCCACATCTAAATCCTGTGAGAGGTCAATAGAGAGTTGGTCGAGAACTCTTGGGTCTGCACCATCTGGAATCGTTGCGACAAGTGTGAGTGGTCCAGCAAAGCCTGGGCCAAAACCCTGAGCCATTAAATCGTAGGCTTTACGGGACGTTGAATCCGCTGGATTATTACCTGCATCGGCAGTCCCAAGGCGCATATGTGAAGCTGGTATGAATAAGAAAATGAGGATTATTGCTGATGCCAAAGCCCATTTCACTGGATGCCGCTGGATTAGGAGGGCCCAACTCTGCCATCGAGAAACTTCTGGTTGTCTCTTTGATCCCTGACGAGAGAATCGTGGAATTGAAAAAAGATCAATTCGAGGACCAATCAATACGAGCAAAGCTGGGAGCAAAGTTACTGATGCGCACATTGTGACAAGGACTGAAATCGATGTCGCAATCGCTACTCCATACAAGAATTCAATACCTACTGAAAACAAACCTAGGATTGAAATACAGACGATAAGTCCGGCAAAGACCACTGCCCTTCCGGAAGTTTTGAGTGCAGTTAGAATTGATTCTTCAACCGTATGTGACTGGTGGAGTGACTGACGGAAACGACTGACGATAAATAATGCGTAATCAATACCGACGCCGAGGCCAATTAATGTTGAGAGTATCGGGGCAAACGAAGCAATCGAAAAGATATGACTCACCATGCCAATTAGGTTAGAGGCAATCAATAGGGCAGTGACTGCAATTATTATTGGCATCATTGCTGCAGGCAAACTCCTAAATGTTAAAAGTAGAATAATCAGTGATGCAAGAAGTGCAATTAGCTCACTGGTATGGGAACTTGTACTTCCACTACTTTGATCATCGCCCATCAGTAACTCCACCTGCATGCTTGAGCGCTTTTTCTGCTGACTCTTTTCGATAACCTTCTTGATTCTCTCTTCTCTATTTCCAAGATTGGAGACGTTTAACTTCACAGTCGAGAAGGCAAATTTCCTATCGCGGCTTATCGAAGTGGAATCTTGCGTGAATGGTGAGGTCATTGATTCAACAAATGGTAGGCGTGTGATGGCAGAGATTAGAAGTTTTATATCGACGGCCTTGAGGGGATTGTCACTGGTTGAAGAGAATACAACTACGAGACTTCCCTTAGAATGAAGCGATGGTTGGGAATCCAGTAAATCAGCGGCAGTTTGGCTTTCAGATTTCGGGAGAACGAGCGAGTCGGTCAAACTCGAACCCACTCGACTACTAATGAGTGATGTTGCTAGTAAGAGCAAGAGCCATAGGGAAATTACGTACTTACTACGGGTAAGAATGAGCCCAGCGAGTTTCTGCAATTTTCCCTCACCTTTCATAAAGACCTCTTGAAGTCTCGGTTTAATACTTTTATGCAGGCGGTCTGTCATATGCTACCCCTGTGCTAAAAAATAAGGGGTTAACCCTCTGGCCTTCTTTTTTAATTTTTGGTGCATTCATGCAGAGCCTGCGTTCAGCCTATGTGGACGGAGTTATCTACATCTTTGCAGCAGTGATTTGCATCCTTCTGGAACTTGACTCTGTAGGGCGATTTTTTGCGTTTCTCAGAGTGAAGTTGGCCAAGGTTTTTCATATCTTTTATATCCTAGTATTTTCATCACTGCTCTTCATTGATGTGCATACGAGGCCGGCATTATTTGCATTTATTGCACTTACTCCATTACTAATTTTAGTTGCTCCACAAAAATCCATCGAAACTAAGAATAAAAGGGCATTTACCCGCAGTAAATATATTCATTTAGCACTTGCGATCACCTTTGGACTGACCGAGACTGGGAGTTTCCTAATTTCAGTAACTGGCGTAAACGAGAGAGATTTTCCGACTGTATCGCTGTTACTCGACCCAATGCTTCATCATGACATAGGTCGAGCATTGCTTTTAATACCGTTTATTTACGTTGGCTATTTCTTGCTTTTTTCAAAGGATAAAAACTAGTGGAACATGTATGTATTGGGATTTATGTATTGATAATGGCTACAGCTGTTGGAGTCCTCATACTTGCAAAATTTCGCCCGCAAATAATTGCACCATTTTCAGTGGTTATGAATCACGTCTTGGGAAACAAGACCAACCGATTTGCACTCACCTTCTTTTGGTGGTGGATCGGGTGGCACTTCATGGGTTCACCTTGGCCAGTCAAGATGGACTAAAAGTGAATCGACCTACTGAGTTAGCACCAGAGTTGACTGTCCAGCGATAGTTACCTTATTTCCAGTGAATGAGCGAATCACCTTATTTCCAGCGACTGCACCTTGAACCAGAACAGACCACTTCTTTGAGTTTGGAAGAACTAGATTCTTTGTCCCTGGATTTGGGTTATGGATGACCATGATGGTCGAAGCTTTATCCTTTAGTGCTTTGCCATTAATTGAATAGCCGATTATGTCATTAGGGAATTTAAGGAACTTTAAGTTCGCTTTGATCTGGACGGTAGTTGTCATGCGAAATGCCGGATGAGCAGATCGCAGAGCGATAAGGCCTTGGTAGTATTTAAATGTTGAGGCGAATTTTGCCTTTGTGCTCCACTTAATAGAGTTGGTGGCGTCATCTGATTTATAACTGTTGCCCTCACCATTCTTGGAGCGCAGAAACTCTTGGCCTGCCTGCATAAATGGAACACCTTGTGCCAAGAACGCGATAGAAGTTGCAAACTGACTCAACTGTGCAACCCCCGCAGGGCTAACGCCTTTAACACTGGACGTAATCTTGTCGGCAAGGGTCATATTGTCGTGGGATTCGACATAGTTGACCGATTGCCCTGGCGTACTAGTAGTCCACTTACTGAGCAAAGTATCTGAGTACTGTGTGTTTCCAACAATACCTGCAATGACATCTGGTGCAGCGGTAAACTTGCCTGTTGCATAACCCGAATCTGCTGAGTTAAATACCGACCCTTTAATTCCATCACGAATTTGGTCATTAAAATGTGCTACACCAGGAAGTTTTGAAATGTTTGTTTGGCTAGCCCGAACACTGTTTGGCAGTGTACCCATATTCCATCCCTCACCAATGACGAGAATTGTTGGATCAATCACAGCAAGTGCTTCCGTAACTTCATTGATTGTTTGGATATCCATCAGGCCCATGAGGTCAAATCTGAAGCCATCTAGATTATATTCACTTGCCCAGTACTTAACTGAATCAACTATGAATTTACGGACCATTGGTCGCTCTGATGCGACGTCGTTTCCACAGCCGCTACCATTTGTAAGACCACCATTATCATCGGTGCGGAAAAAATATCCGGGAACGATAAGGTTTTGGCTAAAACTGCCACTGTTGTATACGTGGTTATAAACCACATCCATATTCACGCGCAGTTTTTGATCATGTAACGCTTGAATCGCACTCTTCAACTCTGTAATACGAGTAGTCGGATTCGTTGGATCAGTGCTGTATGAACCTTCGGGGACGTTATAGTTTTGAGGATCGTATCCCCAGTTAAAAGTTGGCTCATTTTCATTAACTGATGCGTAATCAAATATTGGGAGCAGTTCGATGTGAGTGATACCTAACTCTTTTATGGAGCTGACACCAGTCTTTTGCCCACCACTAGTCGTATTTATGTCGGTAAGTGCTAGAAATTTACCTTTATGGGCCGCTGGAATTCCACTTGAGCTGTCCATCGATAAATCTCGAACATGAAGCTCGTAAATAATGGCATCTGTCATCTGGCCACTAAAAGCTGGTTTAGTTTTTGTCCAGTTGGCTGGATTTGTTGTTGATAAATCAATAACAACTCCGCGCGCACCATTCACAGTTGTGGCACGTACATAGGGATCTACTGCCTCATTAATACCGCCATCAACAGCAACGCGATAGGTGTAGATGACTCCATTATTATCACCAGGCAAGGTGGTAACCCAAGTTCCGCCGACATCTGACTTCATCTCAGTAACACGTGCTGATGCAGCTAGTGAATCAGCTTTTTCGTAAGTTAAAAGAGAAACTGCAGTTGCCGTTGGTGCCCAAACTCGAAATGCTGTCGAACTCTTGGAGTATGTATTACCTAGGTCGTTCCCAAGATATGTGTACTTGCCAATGAAATCAGCTGAATCGAAAATCGTAGATTGTGCCTTTGCAGTATTTACCGGTGCGGGCTCGGTTGGTGCCTGGTAATAAATCTGTGAATCTCCTTGACGTAACCAAATCTCAACTTTGCCATCGTCCGGAATCTGCTTAATGAAGCGATCAGCTTCGACGTCTTTTGCATCCCAAGACCCTTTTCTAACAATAATGCCAATATCGTCAAACTTATCCATTCCAGTTATTTCAACAGTTGCAATTTTTCCATAGGAGTCTTCACTAGTGAATTCAACTCCATTTGTATTCACATCTACATCGCTACCTGTTGTTAAATTTTTCCAAAGCCATAAGTTCCATTTGGTGTAATCACTCTCAGGGCGCTGGTAATGCACCGTAAGAGACACGGTCGCTGGATTAGCAGCCTGGGCAATCGATGGTAGGGCAAGTCCAGTAATGGCAGCTATCGCCAAAAACGCTGTAACACGCATTTTCAGTAGTGGCTGAGATTTACTTGCATGGGCGGTGATAAATGGCAGATTCATGGGGAAAACCTAACCAAAAACCTTCAGTTCTGGAATGTAATGTCCACCTGCAACCTCAAGACAAGATAACGATTTCTTAACGATTATGCTGTGACGCACTCCAAATCTAAAACACCGTGGCTAGTACCTTCTAGTTAGCCTCTTGAAGAAAGTATGGAGCTTTAGAGCTTTCAATATCGCCGAAGCGTAAGGAAAAATTCTTTTGCGAATCTTGCGTGTTAACTGGTTTTTAGTCCGAGCGGGTGATCCCATCACTAGCGCACAACGATCAACACTTCGGGTCACAACTGAGCCGGCAGCGACAGATGCACCTTCACCAACCCTGAGACCATTTATTAATACGGCCCCTGCGCCGATAAAAACTGAATTTTCAAGAACAGCTGCACCCGTAATGACCGCTCCAGGAGAAATATCACAGAAAGTTCCAACAGTCACGTCGTGACCAATTGATACATTTCGATTAATTCGCGTGTTGTTTGAAATTACACAGTTGGTTGAAACAGTTGAGTTAGCACCTATAAAAACATTTTTTCCAATTTTCGCAGAAGCTGAAACTACTGCCGAGGGATGAATTATGGATGTCCAATTCTTGAAACCCAAATTCTGAATATCGGCATAGAGCTTCTCGCGATTTTTACGAGTGAGATCAAGAAAAGAAAACTTTGCATTTTCTGGATAGTTAACGGCCCCCATAATAATGGGAAGTTTTCTCAATTCATTAGTTATTTCTAAAGGATTTAAAGTGTTAACTCCTGTCAGAGGTGAATTATTAAGTAAATCGAGAATAAGGATATCAAAGCCAAGCAAAATGGAAGTCTCATAAATTTCAGTTGTTAGATTTCCTGAACCAACGACAATAATCTTTTGACTCATGAAAGGTATGTCTTTCTAAAATCAATTGGTGACATCACAGATTTACCCATACCTGCCGCTAAGTTCACAACTCTTTCGATCAAGTCAACGTTCGTAGCTAAACTGTCACTACCACTATTTAAAAATATGTTATCTTCTAAACCAACACGGACACCACCACCCGCCGCTAGGCTCATGAGATTTGCTGGAAGTTGGGCACTTCCTATCCCCGCACCTAACCAAACAGAGTTTTCTGGCAATCGCTGAACCATTAAGCCAAGTTCAAGGAGCTCAGCTTGTGCAGTCGCAATGCCTCCGAGCAAAATGTTAAAGACGTAAGGTGGTTCTGCAATTTTCTTTGCAATTAAATATTTTGAATAGTTGATCATTCCAGTGTCAAAAACTTCAAACTCTGGTTTGATACCGTTTTCCTGCATTTTTTGTGCAAGTCTCACAACCATCTCGGGGGAGTTAACCGACGCGGTTTTAGCAAAATTCATACTTGCAGGTGTAAGTGATGCCATGTCTGGCTTAAGGTCACCTGAGATTTCCAAGACATCAGATCGTTTGCCGAACTCAGAAACTGTCCGCCCAGATGTTGTCACGCAGATCACTAACTCCGGATTCTTATCCTTAATAAGTTCGATAGTCCTTTCGAAATTTTTTCGCTCCCAAGCAGGAGAGCCATCCTCATTTCTTGCATGCAAATGAACGCTAGTGATGCCAATCTGAGAGACTAGATTGACTTGTTCTGCAATCTCTTGAGGAGAAATCGGAATATGGGGAGTGTCAGATTTTTGAGGGACCATGCCCGTTGGGCAAAACGAGAGCGGAAAAACATCGTTTAGGAATCTAGTTTTCATACCGAAACTCTAAGGCAATGAGTTCGAATTCGCCCAATTCGGGTTGAGTTCAATTTTGAAGCTGTAGGCAGTAGATTTAGACCATGATGCGACATAAATGGATTGCTACATTTCTGGTTACTACAAGCATCCTCGCCCAGTTAACGATGATGACTTTGCCTGCTCAAGCCGCTGGTTGCAGCATCGGAGATATTCAAGGCATGGCACCTAATAGCTGTGTTCTGGGGTTATCAGATGAAGGTTTAGTTGATCCCGTGAAACTCAATCCACGATTGGACAAGTGCTCAGTTATCACAAATGGTGTTAGTTCCGGAATGGGATTGGACTATGTCCGTTATTTTGCTGCCACAACAATTGAACCAGATGGAAGTTTGATTGCTGGATCACCTCTAACTTTTGAAATTAGCATTAGGCAAGCCTGTAGACCTTGGGTTGGCGCATACAAGATTGCAGCTTCGTTGATTGGGTCAACAGGAAATCAAGTTAAGGCACGAATGGAAGAGACTAGTTTTGAACCGTTAAGTAAATCCCTCTATGCGGTTGATACATACTGCTACTCCTTTCAATGTGGCTCAGGAAAGTACCAGGGGAGTTTTGCACTTCCTAAAAATCTACCTTTAGGCAAGTACACACTTTTACTCAGTCTGAGCGATAATCCTTCATCTTCCACCAAAACACTTCTAGCGGTGAAACAAGAATTAAAATATTCCACTTCTCTCTTCAATAATGGAAAAGTTGCTAAGCCAACTCCAACTCCAACTCCAACTCCAACTCCAACTCCAACTCCAACTCCAACTCCAACACCAACGCCGACACTAAAACCAAAAGTAAGTGCCACTCCAACACCTAAAAAAATTACACTGACATGCGTAAAAGGAAAAACAGTGAAGAAAGTGACCGCAGTTAAACCCGTATGTCCTAAGGGTTACAAAAAGAAGTAACTTTAATCTTTGCACTGCTCTACACAAGTACGACTGGGAATTGCTTGCTGAGCTTGAAAAGCAGAGTTTTGGCGGCTCTACGATCAATGACCCTACTTTCATTTCTTATTAAAAGTTTGGCTTTAGTGAGATTTAGTCAGGCAAAGCTCTGTTTATCTCTCTATCCTTACAGCTATGTCACTACTTCATATTTTGGACCTACTCTCCACATTTACTTTCGCTCTGGTCGGAGCGCGTGTAGCAGCGGATAAAGGTCTCGATTATGGTGGCATAGCCTTTGTGGCTGCCATAGCCTCCGTCTCTGGCGGAACATTAAGAAATATTTTCCTCGGAATCCGTCCGATTTGGATTATCGATCCTTGGATTATTTCAAGCATTCTTGCGGCAGTGGTTTTAACTTTAGTTTTTCGACGTGTAACCCACATAGGTAAATCACTTTTGATTATGGACACATTTGGCCTTGCTGTAGCAACAATGTCTGGCGTACAACTTGCTTATGAAATGGATACTACGTGGTTTGCAGCCATACTTCTTGGTGTGATTACGGCAGTAACAGGTGGCCTTTTGCGTGACGTTTTGTGCCAAGTCGAACCGGTATTACTCCATCGAGACACCATCGGAACATCATCACTAGTAGGTGCTGTGACTTTTGTTGCGCTCCTTCAACTAAACATTGTTGGAAACGTAGCCGCTATTCTTGGAGGAGCGGTTGTTGTAATCACTCGTATTATTTCAATTCAGTTTGACTTGCACCTCCCGAAATTTCGGGGTGGACATTAATTATCAAGATTCTGCATTTGGGACTTTTAAGGCGAGGGTTTGGTCAGAAAAAAATACAATCTAGAGTGGATGCAACTCTCCGAGTGGCCCCTTTGAAGCTTCGATTAAAATATTTGAGGTTACATGGGACACAAAAGCTCTGGTTTTTGCAGGGGTAATTGGGTTTGATGAAAGTCCTCGAACAACCCATCTCATTGTTCCGACTGAAATAGTTCCAGCCCCACTAGGGGCTACTGCGTAAATAAAATTTGACGTAGATTTTGTATCGGATCCACATATGACATTTGAGTTTGCCAATATTTCACGAGGTCCAGTTTTAGTACTTTCTGGGGCTACTCGATCCACCTCTAAACCAATAATTCCCGGGTATTGGCTACCTTTTTTTGCTCCGCTTCCTTCAAATACAAAAGAACTTGGATTAGAAACGCTGAAGACTCCTCTAGCAGGGAAGCAATTATAAAATTGTCCAGTGAGATCGCCTTCAGGATTTTTTGAATCTCTAAAGCGAATAGTTTTGAGTTGTTTTTGCGGATCCTCAGCTGAAGACTTATAGATTTCCATGCGACGATTAATCCCTAAAGGGGAATCAGAGAGTCTTACTCTCCAATACGAAACATTTGCACCGAAGAAGAGCAAGTTTGTTCCTAGGCTTCGCGCATTTATGACACTACTGCGTTCCTCAGAAGTCCAGTACTCATCATGTCCACCAGATACGTATGCTGCAACTCCGTCCAGTATCCCAGGATTTGATGCCACATCTACATCAGTCAGATATGCCGGAGCTATTCCACTTTTTTCGGCCGCGACTAATAGCGGGTGAATATAATTCAGATATTTTCCACTTCCATATCCCAAACTCAGTGGACGATCAAAAGAAAGTATCCGAGCACGATCAGAAAACCCTGTTTTGCCTCTATAGGCTGATGCACCTTTCCAAGAGTTATACGCCAAACTAGTCATGGTTGGAATAGAAACAATAACCCTAGATGTCAGGTCAACTTCGCGAATTACAAGTGGAATAAATGATTGATGCCCAATATCGGAATTAATTTTAAGAAGATAAAAGCCGGGTAGAAATTCTGTTGTATCCACCGTTGTGCTTACATCCCAATGACTTTCACTCATAAATGTTTTCGGATCTATCACTTGTGTACTCTGTTGAGTACAAGCAATTGATTCTGAATTCCAATATTCCTGACTTTCCCGACCATCGTAATAGCCCATGCGATATGCAGTGACAGTGAAAGTTTTTTTGGGGCAGGTTATGTAGAGATCAACCAATTCACCTGGAAGAACTGAATTTGGTGAGGCAAATCCCGCGGTATCTGTTTGGAAATTACTTTTACTTATTTTCCATTTTTCAGGTGCGGCTGACATGCCCGAAGGGATTGCGGTGGAGTGAAGAACAAATGCCAGAATGATTACCATCCCTATGCGGCGCATAACCCAAAAGTGTATCTGAGCGCAGACTCAGAATGATGTATGGATTGAGATACAAGCCCAACTGCGCCCGTTCGCGAAAATTTGAACGCCACAGTAGTATTGCCATGTTGTTTCCGGGGTCGATGTAATTTCGAACCGGCGGTTATAGTCCGCGACCCGATGCCATCCAGGTATCGGTTGACTCAGTGAAATTCTGGGACCGACGGTTAAAGTCCGGATGAGAGGAATCAACAAAAGGTAGGCATCGACCTACCCTTTTTGTGCTTTCATGCACCCACCCCGGAAACTCGAATATTGAGTGGGGGTAGATATGGATTACACGGTTGCCATGCAACGTGCCATTGCCCTGTCGGAATTCGGACTCGGCAAGTGCGCACCTAACCCAATTGTCGGTGCCGTCATCATTGATTCGACCGGGAATATTGTCGCAGAAGGATTTCACGATCGAATGGCTAGCAAAGATCATGCAGAAGTAATTGCAATTGCACAGGCGGGCAAAAATGCAGCGGGTGCAACCTTGGTTGTGACATTAGAGCCATGCAATCACCATGGAACCACAGGTCCATGTACTCAAGCAATCATTGATGCGGGAATATCGACAGTGGTATATGCCGTTAGTGACCCGAATGTAATCGCTGCTGGCGGTGCTGAAAAGTTAAAGTCTGCAGGAATCAAGGTTTTTGATGGAGTGTTGAACGAAGAAGCTACATTTTCAAATCGTGCTTGGCTAACAAAGATTAAGAAGAAGCGTCCATTCTTTACCTGGAAAGTGGCAACAACACTTGACGGCATGATTGCTGCATCTGATGGAACATCCAAATGGATTAGCAATGAAGTATCACGCGCGGACGTTCAAAAGCTGCGCAGAGAGTCCGATGCAATTCTTGTCGGAACCAATACGGTCATTTCAGATAATCCGAATTTAACACCTAATGGTGAATTCCATGGATATACCCGCAATCCTGTTCGGGTGATTTGTGGAGAGCGAGAATTACCCGCAGATTCAAAGATTTACAATACTGAAGCAGAAACAGTTGTTGTGAAAACTCGTGATCTTGGCGTTTTGGTCAAAAGGCTAAATGAACTTGATATCAATCAAGTATTTGTCGAAGCTGGATCAAAATTGGCTAGTGCGATGGTTCTGGCGGGGTTGATAGATGAACTCGTTATTTATCGAGCACCTTCTCTGTTGGGAGCTGGAAAGGTTTTCTTCGAGCATGAAACACAGTCAACGATTGAAGATCAAATGCGCCTAGAACATAGCAGTACTGAAGTGTTAGGCAGTGATATTAAATCAATCTATAGCTTTAGAAATGGTGGCTGATGTTTACTGGACTTATCTCAGAGCTTGGAAATATCACCGCAATTAGTAAAGGTGAGGCATCAGCTGTTTTCACCATTGATGCGCCACGGCTCATTGCAGAAATTAAAGCGGGAGACTCGGTTGCGGTCAACGGGGTTTGCTTGACTGCAACTTCGGTTTTGGGCACAGAATTCACAGCAGATGTGATGGTTCAAACCTTAGCCCTGACTTCATTAGCTCAAGCAAAAGTGGGAAGCCCGGTGAACCTAGAGCTTGCCGCACAGTTAAATGCTCGAATGGGAGGACACATCGTTCAGGGTCATGTGGACGGTGTTGCCAGGGTAATCGCACTAACCCCTGGAGAAAAGTGGGCACAGTTCGACATTGAGGTTCCAGAAAACCTAGCTAGGTACATTGTCAATCAAGGATCTATTTGTCTTGATGGAATTTCATTGACTGTCGGGCAAATAAGTGACGCTAACAACGTAGTCACTGTTTGGTTGATTCCCGAAACTCTTGAGCACACTAATTTAAATACAAAAAATCCAGGTGACTTGGTAAATGTTGAAGTCGACGTTCTAGCTAAGTATGTCGAGAGGTTGCTGAGTAAGGGGAAAAGCGATGAGTGATTTCAAGGCTGCGCTAGATGATTTTAAGAGCGGAAAATTCCTTATTGTTACCGATGATGCCAACCGCGAAAATGAGGGTGATTTAATTTTGCTTGCAGAAAAAGCAACAACTGAGCAAATAGGTTTTATGGTACGCCATACGTCTGGCGTAATTTGTAGTGTGATTACGCAAGAGATTGCCAAAGCATTGAAACTTCCGATGATGGTTGCTCGAAATGAAGATAGCCATGAAACTGCATTCACTGTTTCAGTCGATGCAATTGAAGGAAGGACTACCGGAATTAGCGCAGAAGAACGGGCCAATACGCTTCGCGCAATTGCTAACCCAAATGCAACCCCTACGCAGTTCTTAAGGCCTGGACATGTTTTTCCACTAGTGGCTGTCGCTGGGGGAGTTCATGAAAGAGCTGGTCACACCGAAGCCGGCATTGCCTTGTGCGAGTTGACCGAGTCCTATCCTGTCGCGGTTATTTCTGAGCTAGTTAATGATGATGGTTCAATGATGCGGGGGGATGATCTCGAAAATTTCGCAGCAAAAAACTCAATTAAGAAAATTACAATTGAGCAGATAAAGGCTCACGTTGAGAAAAAAGATAGTATTAAGAAAATTGATTTCCAGTGGGCAAAACTGCCGATCAGAGAACATGAATGGCAAATAACAACATTTACTGCACGAAGCGGGACAGAGCACGCGATTTTGGCACTTGGAGATTTGCAAAGTGCACTTCTATTGAGTCGAATCCATTCAGAATGTCTAACTGGAGATGCCTTTGGTTCACTTCGATGCGATTGTGGGCCTCAACTCCTGCAGGCGATAACTGAAATTGAAACTCGAGGCTCTGGTTTGATTATTTATCTGCGCGATCATGAAGGACGCGGAATAGGATTGAGCGAGAAAATTCGTGCATATGCTCTGCAAGATAACGGCCAGAATACGTTAGAGGCAAATATTTCACTGGGTCATGGGGTTGACGAGCGGTCGTACACTGATGCGATTGAGATAATGAGAGCACTTGATGTAACCGATATTGAGTTGCTCACAAACAACCCAGAAAAATTAGCTGCATTTGTTGGATCTGGAATAAATTACATGGGACGAACCCTGCAGGTACAAGCAAACTCATTCAATAAAGAGTATTTAATGACAAAACGTGATTTATTGAGTCATTCGTTAGGAGAAATCTAATGGCTGGAAAAGCCCCAGAAGTAGCGATAAAGAATGTTGAAAACATCAAGGCAGTTGTAATAAGTGCATCGTGGCACCCAGAAATATGCCAAGCTCTTATAGATGGCGCAATAAGAGGTTTTGAGCATTCGGGAATCTCTAAAGTCGAAGTTCGCAAAGTCGCTGGCTCTTTTGAACTCCCATTAGCTGCCCAACTCGCCTTCGATTCTGGCTTTGATGTTGCAGTAGTTGTTGGACTGGTCCTGCGCGGTGAAACTCCCCATTTTGAATATGTCTGTCAAGGTGTAACTTCCGGAATCATGCAAGTATCTCTAACTCGCTCTAAACCTATTGGTTTTGGTGTATTAATGTGTGACACTCTCGAACAGGCCGTTGCTCGATCTGGATTTCCTGAAAGTATTGAGGATAAGGGATTCGACAGTGCGTTAGCAGCTTTGAGTGTTATTTAATCAAAAGAGTTTCAAATCAATAATTCCATGTAGAATTTTAGGATGCAATTTAGGGGCAAATTTGTCAGTGGGCTTTTAATTGCCCTTGCTCTTACCCTGCTTCCAGTCACAGCATTTTCCGCTCAGAAAGTAACTGCTGGATCCTCCTGTAAGGTCTATAAGCAGAAAACTACTTACCAAAACATGACCTATACCTGCATTAAATCTGGTAAAAAGTTGGTTTGGAAAAAAGGCATCGCCGTCACTAAACCAATACCCAAACCATCACCCTCTGCATCACCAACCGCTCCTGTCGCCATAGGAGATCCGATAGGTTCTATAGGCGGCACTCCGGCACCTTCGGCAACTCCAACGCCTTCGCCAACTCCAACGCCTTCGCCAACTCCAACGCCTTCGCCAACCTATTACATTCCACCTATACCAACATCGGATAACCCAATCACTTTTGACAATATCCTCAACAGAGTCAACGATATTCCGAAGGCAGTTTTTAATTCATTACAAGAGACAAAACTACGGAATGCCAATTTACCTGGAGCGAAAGTTCAAATAAATATCATTCGGAGTCCTCATGTTGTTGGTACTTATTATGATAATTCGGAGAAATGGTTCAAAGAGGAATCAGCTGCACTTGCAAATTTTGCTAAGTTCAAGAAAGCCTACATATTTGAATATACATTTGAAGACGTAGAATGGATGCAGGCAAAAATTGACTCAATTTTGAATGATGCATCTGTAAAAGCAGATCGAATTTATGGCGGAAAATCTTGCGAGCAAGCCAATAGAGCAGATACTCCAATGGTGGCAAACATTACAAACGGCTGGGATCCAAAAGTAGACAACTCAAAACCACTTGAAATGAAAGTCCCCTTTGTATTGGCTGGCTATTGTGGTGAAACTGATCTGCAGAAGTGGTATATGGCTTCTGGGACCGGTCACGAATTAGCTCATCAATACCAGATTGTTCAATTTTGGGATCCAATAACAAATATCTATTCGAATTTTGGCAAGTATCAACCATGTTGGAGTGTTGAAGGGCAAGCATCGGCATTGGGCGGATTTTCATTTGAAACAAATTATGAGCAGTTTATTTCTGATATGAATAATTACTTACTTAACTCCCACCCTTTTTACTTAAATTCAGCGCAAAATTCAGCCTACGAAGCTGCCCCACTTTATTGGACCCCCGCTGACGTAGAAAAGTACCTCATTGAATCCTCTACTGATTTACCTGGATGTAGAAGCACTAATAGGTTTGCTCTCTCATACAGTTTAGGTTCATTTACGACAATGGCGCTCACCGCAATTGGTGGTTGGGAGTCAACTTTTGCAATGCTTCCAATGCTCAACGACGGCATTTCTCAAAATGAAGCCTTTAAGCGTGTATACGGAATTACTTGGGATGCGGCAGTTCCGATCCTTTCGAAAGTTGTTTCGCAAATGCTAATGCAGAATTTAGATCCCCCTGGTTACGGCATTTATCAAGCTGCTGACCCTAATCGCATTTTCGAACTTACTGGTGATCAAGGGTGCGCGCTCTACGATTCAGGTGATTCCCAAACTGTTAGAGCCAGAATTCAAGCGTTAGTCAATGGAAATTGGCTAGATGTACCAACAATTGATGCAACCTGGAAAATTGATTCCCGCTGCAATGGTGTGCCAGGAAAACCTTGGCTCGTGACTCTTAAAGTGGCTTTAGATTACGGAACACAATATCGGTTCCTATACACAGGAGATGTCAATATTGGATCAAGAGATTCATATGGAAGAGGATATTCTCAAACATATATCGCCCCATAGATTGAACTTCTAAACGCACTCAATAAATTTTGAATGGATTCAACGTAGATTTGGGCATCGTGAACGAGTAGGCTCGATTTATGACTCAACGGCAAGAATTTAATGTACTGCGAACATATAAAGATTTTGAGCTCCGTGAATACTTACCTTGCGTCATCGCGGAGGTCAAAGTTTCTGGCCCGTATTCAAATGCAACAAGCAGCGCTTTCTCCACATTGTTTAATTACATTTCTAAGGGGAATAATTCATCAGAAAAAATCGCGATGACTGCCCCGGTAATCACCGCACAAAGGGCAGATAGATCTGAATTCGCTGGATGGTACGTATCTTTTGTAATGCCTTCAGGAAGCACCTTTGGCCACTTGCCCGATCCAAACGATTCAAACGTCAAATTACGTCAATTAGATGCCGAAACATGCGTTGCCAAATCATTCCGCGGAAGAGCAACCGATGAACT
>CAFBLH010000033.1_pt1 | contig 18135 bp, 17 predicted proteins | sample 7268051 | NCBI WGS metagenome assembly CAFBLH01 (sample SAMEA6814031, study PRJEB35770) | freshwater metagenome | biome: Freshwater; feature: Freshwater reservoir; material: water | place: Czech Republic | collected 2016-04-20 | depth 30m m | reverse complement strand
GCATGTTGCAAGAGAGGCAGCAGTTGTCTTCCACTGGCTTCGGCGTGAACGCGTCTTAGAACGCGAGGTCTTCCGCTTTGGTACTGGCACTTTTCTAACCTCTTCTTCTTTTCCTTACGCAACGGTGGTTGCAGGACGTAAGTATCCCCCAAAAACCCTAATTCTTGAAATCGGGCTCTTCGGTGGCCACATCCGCAAGGCCGGCCCATCGAGCATCGATGGTTTCATGGACATGATCATCGCTTAAATCGACCCATTTAAGCCCACAGTCTGGACATAATCCTTGGCAGTCATCGCTGCACAGAGGGTTAATGGGCAAGGTCAGACAGATTGCATCGCGTATAGGGCTTTCTAGATTCATGTAATCACCCTCCAAGAGCAGCTCGTCCTCAATATCGAGGTCATCCTGAACTGGGGTACGCTTTTTGCGCTCAGGTTTTTGCTCATACAGATAGAGCTCCTGTATTCGCCTCTCTATTTCAATCTCGACTGGATCTAAACAGCGAATGCATTCGCCCGTTGCAACTGCAAATATTTCAGCACTCAGTAAAACACCTTCTGTCACCGATTCCAGACGAGCATCGACTTCGATAATCTCACCAGCTTGAACTGCGATCAGTTCTACTCCGACTTTCTCAAGGAGTTCAATATCGAGCTCGTATTCCTTCATCTCCCCGGCGCGACGAGGGAGCTCATATGTATTGAGCTTAAAAATCTCTGGTAGTCGTGACATATGAATTAATCTGCATCTGAGAGTTGCGCCAGGGCATCTTTATCACCGGCACCAGCTAAGCGCTCACGGCCACGAGCAACGGCATCAGATGTCTTATTTAAAATTACTTCTAAAGTTGCAAGTCGTCCATCGATGAACTCCTCAACTTCCGCTTTCTCTTGTGTAGCTAGTTCACGCGCCTCATCAAGTATTTTACGAGCCTCATCATGCGCTATTTGAACAATAGATGTTTGTTCTACCATTCGTGCAACATCTTCACGTGCCATCGAAATCATTTGTTCGGCGCTCAATCGGCCTTCTTCAACAATTGCATCCCGCGAAGCAATAACTTTTTGTGCCGAATCAAAATCTGTAGGTAGAGCGGCACGTACTTCATCGAGAAGTTCTAACATCTCTCCGCGATGCACAACACAACTTGCCGACAGTGGGACACCACGAGCTTCTTCAACCATAGTGATTGCAGATGCCAACTTCTCGATTGAATTCATGGGTTACTTCCCACCTACTCGAAGTTTTATCGCGGTATTTACATTTGCTGGAATCATGGATGAAACATCTCCTCCATAGTGCGCGAGCTCCTTAACGATTGATGATGAGAGAAATGAGTATGTAGGCGCGGTAGCCATAAGCATGGTCTCAACACCCGATGCCTGCAGATTTAACTGCGCCATCTGGAGCTCATAATCAAAGTCGGTGACCGCTCGAAGGCCTTTAACAATCGTTGTTATGTCATTGCTCTTGCAATAATCAACGAGCAATCCACTCCATGAGTCGACGGAAACATTTGGTAAATCTTTTACACACTCGCGAATCATCTCAATACGCTCAGGAACGCTAAAGAGTGAAGACTTCGTGCGATTCTCTAAAACCGCGATTACCACGTGATCGAAGTGGGCGCTGGCCCGCTTAATGATGTCGAGATGCCCAAAAGTGATGGGATCAAAGGATCCTGGGCAGACTGCGCGCTTCATGGCTCAAACGCTAGCAAGAGATGGGGCAGTTAGCCATTCTCAGGGAGAGTAATTACCGTAGTAGATAGTGGCAGCGCCGTATTTCCTCTCCCTCACCGCGCTAAATCCTTCAGGCCAGCTAAATTTCGAACCCCTTGCAGTGCGCTCAATCGCCAAAAGCGCATCGTTTTTTAGATACTCACCAACGTGAAGTTTGCTGATTACATCTTCTACCTCGGTATCTGTGAAATCAAATGGTGGATCTATATAGACGATGTGATATTTCTCTTGTGCGGCATCACTCACAAAACGTTGCGCAGAAATGGGATAGAGGTGGAACTTCCCGACTGGTAAGTTTTTTTTCACTAACTCATAATTAATCTCAATTGTTTTCTGAGCCTGCGGATCTCTTTCTACAATATGGACGATTGATGCACCACGTGAGAGTGCTTCAAGGCCAATAGCACCAGAGCCTCCAAATAAATCTAAAACATTCAGACCTAAGAAATCACCGAACTCTGATGTCAGAGAGGAAAATAGACCCTCTCGGGCGCGATCTGATGTTGGACGTGTGGCACCCGCGACGGTACCTAAAGTACGTCCCTTCGCAACCCCAGCAATGATTCTCAAGCGTCAACCCTTATCTAAGAAATCTACGGCAGCATTTCGTGCCACACGTGCAACTTCGGCACTGAGCGCAGGATAACTTGTTAAATCACTTGATGTTGCAATCACTGCCTCTGCATCTGAGCGAGCGGTTTCAATCAACGCCTCATCCCGTAATACTCGAAGCAAGCGGAGATGGGACTGTGTTCCAGATTGACTTGCGCCTAATACATCGCCTTCACGGCGCTGCTCTAAATCGATCCGTGAAAGTTCAAAACCATCCAAGGTCGAAGCAACTGCATCTAGTCGAATCCGTGCTGCGGTTTCGATGGGAGCTCGGCTCACCAAAAGACACAAACCTGATGAACTCCCTCGACCTACTCGACCACGTAGCTGATGAAGTTGAGATACGCCAAATCGATCGGCATCCATAATGACCATGACCGTTGCATTTGCTACGTCAACACCAACTTCAATCACCGTCGTTGAGACAAGAACGTCGATTTCACCCGCGGCAAATGCACGCATCGTGGCATCTTTTATCTCACTACTCTGCCGGCCATGTAGTTCGGCAACCCGCAGGCCTTTAAGGGCCCCCTGTGCAAGTTGTGGGGCTAACTCACTAACAGATGCGATATCCGGTGAGTCTTCGCCAAAGAGAAAATCTATATCTGAACCAGCATCACTTCCTGCCTCAATGCGTGGAGCTACGACATAGGCCTGGTGACCAGCTGTGACTTCTTCACATATTCGCTCCCAAGCCCGCGCCAAAAACGCCGGTTTTTCAAGTACAGGAATTATGTGCGTCGTAATCGGTTGTCGGCCTAACGGTAACTCTCGCAAAGTGGATACATCAAGATCACCAAAGACCGTCATAGCAACTGTTCGTGGAATCGGCGTGGCCGTCATCACTAATAAATGTGGCGGTTTCTGTGCTTTAACTTTGAGTGCGTCTCGTTGTTCGACACCAAATCTATGTTGCTCATCGACAACGATTAAACCTAAATCTTTGAACTCAACTTTTTCTCCCAGCAATGCATGTGTGCCGATAATTATTCCTGCATCACCATTAGCAGCAAGTGAGAGTGCCTCTTTTCGTGCCGCACCACTTTGAGAACCAGTAACAAGAGTGATACGAGTTGCCTTATCAGCACCACCCAACGTTCCACCTTCGGCTAATGCTCCTAATAGTTTTTCAAAGGTTCGAAGATGCTGGGCGGCTAACACCTCAGTCGGTGCTAGCAACGCAGCCTGTCCGCCGCTATCGACAACAGCTAACATCGCTCGCAGTGCAATTACCGTTTTACCTGATCCAACTTCACCTTGAAGTAGTCGGTGCATAGGGTGCGGCTGGGCCAAATCTGACTCAATCTCTTTAATAACGGCCATCTGTCCACCTGTGAGTACAAAGGGAAGTGATGCGTCAAAGGCTTCCAACAGGCCGCCTCTAATAGTTTTACGTGAAATAGTATTGAGCTTCTTTAACTCATTACGTCGCATAACCAACATAAGCTGCAGCAGGAAAGCCTCATCAAATGTCAACCGCTCGCGCGCAGTATCGGCATGCTCTAAATCTGCAGGATTATGAAGTTGAACAAGGGCTTGCTGTAACGTCGGATAGTTGTGAGCCACACGAATCTCATCTGGTAAAAAATCGATGACCTCATCCAGTGATGAGATAGCCATCTCTACGCACTGCGAAATTTTCCACGAAGGCATCTTTGATGTTGCCGGATAGACGGGTAGATATTTTCCAGCAAAACTCTTGGTTGCATCGTCAACATCTGCGCCGTCGGCAATGAGTTGATAATCCGGGTGGGATAACTGTCTCTTTCCATTAAAAATACCGACTTTGCCAGCAAATAATCCTTGAGTTCCTACCTTTAACTCTTTTTCTCGCCAAGCTTGATTGAAAAAAGTAAGTGAGAGTTTCTGGCTTCCGTCGGTGACAATCACCTCCAAAATACTCGTCTTGCGACCACGCATAGGGCGATTTGCCGAACTAAAAACCTCGGCAAGAATCGTTACCTCATCACCCTCTTGAAGTTGAGCGATATCTGTGAGCTCGCCACGGACCATGTATCTGCGGGGGTAGTGGCGCATTAAATCGCCGACGGTTTTAATGCCAAATGCGTCATCAAGAACCTTCGTGGTCCGGTCGCCCACTACTTCAGAAAGTCTGCTCTCAAGGCTGGCCACAGAGTAATTCTCTCGTGTATTCGAGCTCAATTAGCCCATGCCACGCATGGATTGGCGTACTCATAGCCCCCCGCGATATCCTTTCGCCCTGCCCGTTATGGGCTAAGGCACCAATCACTAGATCTATAAAGGAGTACCGCTGTGGCATCAACATGCGATATCTGTAGCAAAGGCCCAAGCTTTGGTAACAACGTCTCTCACTCACAGGTAAAGACACGTCGTCGCTGGAATCCAAATATTCAGCGCGTACGCACAATGGTTGGTTCAACACCTAAGCGTCAAAACGTGTGTACTTCATGTCTGAAGGCTGGAAAAGTTACTCGTTAATTACTGTTAATTGAAATGGCGCCAGGTGTCTGGCGCTTTTTCCATCTCTAAACCGATTACTCCGTGACCTTCAATAACTTTTCCGATACACAGCCCCGGCAGATTTTTTCCCGTTGCAAGGAATGCATGATCCTCACCCCCACAAAAAATCCACTGCCAGACATCTATGCCAGCTTTCTTACTCAACTCTGCTAGCGCATTGAATTCGGGGTGGGTGCTAAATGCCTCTCGGTCGAAACTTAAACCCACACTAGATGCACTGGCCAACTGTTTAGCCTGAGTAACAAGTGCATCGCTCACATCGCACATAGAGGTTGCACCTGCATCTGTCATAGCAACCGCAGCGGAGTAATCAACACTCGGTGCACAGAACTGCTCGATCGCATATGCCTGTAAATCATCTGGCGCATCTTCTTCAATGACGGCTAATCCAGCTGCCGACCAGCCTGGGAGGGATGAGATATAAATTGAATCTCCCAGTTGAGCCCCGCTTCGTAGGACCGCATTTTCAATCTTTCCTATGGCAGTTATAGAGATAACTTTGATTGCACCGCGAGTTAAATCACCGCCCACAACTACTGCGCCACAACTTCGAGCTTCGTGCGCGATTCCATGGGCGAGATCACTAATCCACTCCATGGTTTCATCGCCGGTTAAAGTAACGGCTACAACTAAATACTCAGGTGTAGCACCCATTGCATAGATATCGGCCAAGTTCGCCGCCGTTATCTTGCGTCCAATATCGAAGGCGCTCGACCACTGAGTTTTAAAATGCGTTCCCTCAACGGCCATGTCAGTTGTTACTACCGATTGAGGTGATGTTTTAACTATCGCCGCGTCATCGCCAATACTAACCAGTACCCCGGCGTGATGAGCCTGGAAGATCTCCGCCAAGACCGAGATAACCTGCTCTTCATCGAAGTTCATATCCCTAACCTTAACCTTTTTGCACTAGCGAGTATTGCCTTATCTGAAGTAGCCTTTGGACTCCAAGGAAAGGAAGAAGCGATGTCAATACAGGCCTATATTTTAATTCAGACTGAGGTCGGCAAAGCTAGCTCGGTTGCCAAGGCAGTCTCTGCAATCGCAGGCGTAACTCTCTCAGAGGGTGTCACTGGTCCTTACGATGTCATCATGCGTGCAGAGGCACCCAGCATGGAAGAGTTTGGTCGCGTTATTTTATCTAAGGTACAAGCCGTCGCTGGTATCACTCGCACGTTGACCTGCCCAGTAACTTACTGATTACTTTAATTTTTCTCTGTGCGAACCTTATTTCGGAATGCCCAATGCTGGTCTGCAGGAGAAGAGATCTTTGATGGAATTCTCATTGAAGATGGATTAATTACTGCAACAGGTATAGAGGCATTATCTTCACCCCATGATGAATCTGTAGATTTAAATGGTGCATTTGTTATTCCAGCATTTCTCGATGGACATGCACACCCAATTTTTGCTGGTCGCGAGGCTGCTGGACCAACAATTAATAGCCTCAGCACGGTTGATCAGATACTCGACGAAGTTAAGAACTTTGCCGAGAAAAATCCAACTGCCTCTTGGATAATCGGCGGTGCTTACGAGGCCGCAATTATTGACAGCGGTGACTTTGATGCCAACTGGTTAGATTCGGTGGTTTCAGACCGACCAGTCGTTTTGCACGCCGTCGATCACCACACAATTTGGGTCAATACAAAGGCCCTCGATCTTGCAGGTATTACTGAACACACTCAAGATCCAATCGGTGGCACAATCGCCCGCCGTGCCGATGGAAAACCAAAAGGTACATTGCGCGAACCCAGCGCAATGGCTCTCATTCTCGATATCGCCCCGGCCGACACAGTTGCCAGTGATGTAGAGGCGATAAAACGCGCATGTGCGTCTTACCTTGATGCTGGAGTTACCGCAGCGACAGATTCGTGGGTTGAAAAAGATATGGCACAGGCATACTTAGCCGCCGCTAAATCTGGAGATTTATCCATCGCTATGAACCTCTCTTTCCTTGCTAGCCCAACGAACTGGAGAGAGAAAGTCGAAGAGTTCATTGCACTGCGTGAAGAGTTTTCACAGTTGTCTGATCCAGATTTAGTCAAAGCTAACAGTATTAAGTTTCTTGCCGATGGTGCATTGTCTGTAGGTACTGCAGCGCTCATGGAACCCTACATAGATAACCCTGATACAACAGGGATAAAAATCTGGGATGACGACGAGCTATTAGATGCACTCTCTGTTTTCGATATGCTCAAATTCCAAGTACACATCCACGCAATTGGAGATGCTGCAGTAAAACAAGCCTTAGATGCTATAGAGGCCATGATGCGCATAAACCCTAACTGGGATAGGCGCTCGGTCATCGTGCATGCGCAGTTGATCTGCGATGAAGATCTACCCCGTTTCAACCGCTTGGGCGTAGTGGCAAATATTCAACCTCTCTGGTGCCACTTAGACCCTATGAATAAAGAGTTAATTCTTCCCCGAATAGGTGCAGCCAGAAATGATCTCCAGTATCGATTGAGAACGCTCATCGACAGTGGTGCACTAATCGCCTTTGGTAGTGATTGGCCAGTAACAAGTGAGATTCCGATTTTGGCTCTATCGGTACCAGTGAACCGACTGGCGCCAGGAACTAGAAGCGAAACAGGCTGGAACATCAGCGAGTCCATAACAATGGAAGAGTCGCTCACATTTTATATCAGAAATACTGCCTACCAAATGTTTCGTGACAAGGAGCGCGGCTCACTATCCCCCGGCAAGAAGGCAGATTTCATCGTGTTAGAGAAGAGCTTATTCACCATAGATCCCAGTGAGGTTTCAACTATCAAAGTAAAAAGGATCTATAAAAACGGGGTAGAACTCCGTTAACACCTTATTACTCTTAAAACCTTGAAGATACTCACTTTCTGAGATTAAAAAAATTCAATCTGGATAGTTAGAAAGATTATTAAGATGTGGTCAAGTTAGTATTGAAAATAGAGAAACCCCGCAGGATAGTCTGCGGGGTTTCTCTATTAACTCTTTAACCGTGGATTGTTGCTACCTCTTTGATAGCAGCTGGTTTCTGTGATGATAGATACCCCAGAGCAACAAGTCCGAGGATCATCCAGACTCCCATCGCATATGCACCATATGTAAGTGGCGCTGCAAGAGAGACGATGAAACTAAGACCTGGCATACCTGTGATACCTGCAGCATTAAAGAAGCCAGGGATCAAAAATAGGAAGCCAACGATTGGAACGAGGATATGGATTATAGGGCGGCGCTCTTCTTTGCGGTGCTTGGTGAAGTAACCGATGCAGGCAAGGTTTGCGATCATGTAAACAGGTACTACGGCAACTACAAGACCAGTTGCGATGATTCCAAAGGCGGTCTGTGGTGAATACTTTGCGCCAAGACCGAGTGCTAGTACCAATCCAACTACCAACTGCACGATAACTGCGTTACGTGGAGTCTTATGTTGTGGATCGATCTCAGCCAGCATCTTTGGAAATACCCCTGCGCGACCGAAAGCAAATGCAGTTCGTGTAAATACATTCGCTCCAGCATTAGCGTTAGCGATAGTTGAGTTTATGATTGCAAAGAGAACCAAGATCCAGAAGATGGTTCCAACGCCCTTTGCAACAGCATCCCATGGGGCACCGTTGTTATATGCGGCAAAGTCCTTGAACTTATCTGGGCCGAAGGTAACAACTGCAGCATAAGTTGTGAATGCATAGAGTGCACCGATTGATAGCGTTGCATACATAACTGCTTTAGGAATGTTCTTCCGTGAATTCTCAGTCTCTTCTGCAAGTGGGGCTGCTGCTTCGAAGCCAGAGAAGGCAAGGAGGCAAAAGACCGATCCTGCGATTACGCCAGACCATCCTTCAAAGCCAGTTGCATTTGCATAATGTGGCGAGAAAACGGCGAGGTCGTTATTTGATCCAGCCTTAACCACAAGAACAATTCCAACAAGTAAGAACACGCCGATTTCAATGGCACCGAGAATGACACCAGTTCGCGCAGATGAGCGAACGCCTTTATAAACGATATAGCCAACAAGTAATGTGCCGAGAACCGTGAAGATCCACCAGTTGCCAACTGCGAATGAAGGTTGTTCTGCATTCCATTCACCTGCAACAGTAAAGCCAAGTTGCAGCATTACCAACGGTACTATCAGGATTTCAACGGCTGCATACGCCCAACCGACAAGGAAGCCAACCCAAGGGCGAAGTCCAACAGCACTGTAAGTTGCAACAGAACCCGCTGAAGGAATATGGGCTGCAAGTTGTCCGATACTGGATGCGGTGAAAAAGATACCGATGAAGGCGAAGATAACTGCAAGTGGCAGTGCTCCCCCTGCAAGCGGTGACCCGAAGGGAATCGACGCAGCAATAGCTGCGCCAGGGGCCATCGAACAGATTGATTGGAATACGACCTCGCGTAAACCAACCGCATTCTTTTCTAGTTGTGCCACTTATTTTCTCCTTTTCAGTGTGTGTTGCTTTTAGAACACCAGAAATTCATTCGAATACCTGGAATCTTCTCTATATATTAAATGGCTTTGGGGCGCGTGAAATCTTGGGAACACGCATCTTAGCTACAGCAAAACCATCTGGCATTGGATGACAGTTCTGCGCGATGCCGAGATCGCCGGCAACTGACAGAAAAATAAACGCATCTTCGATAGTAAATCCCCACTCGTCGACTAATAACTTGGCAGCCTCATCACACGCATGTTTTAGGGCATCTTGAATGTTGCTTGCAGTTCCATGGGTTATCCACGAATCCTTGAGTTCGGTTACTGGCCAGCCAGCAGCGTTACCTTTTATTAGGTCAACTTTGATTAATCCTGTTCCGCCGATTTCGACGCCCGTGCCGGAAATTTCGCCATCTCCCATAGATGCGTGCATATCACCTATAGCTAACTGGCCTCCCGGTTGAAATACTGGCAGGTGAACCGTCGCCCCGATTCCATTTAAATGATCATCCATATTTCCACCATGGCGATCGGCGAAGAATGTTCCAATCTCACCAGATGCTGGTGCAACACCGATTACACCAAACATGGGGCGCGTTGGAAATGTAACGCCATTTGATTCCATCGTGATCATGCCATCTTTAACTGTAAAGATGCGCGTCTGTGGAGACATTGCCTTATCAATTAGTTGTCCCCATTGTGGAATAACCATTCCAGCACCTTGTGGACCAGGATTGATATCAATGATTGAAACTGAAAGTGAATCGCCAGGTTCGGCGCCGATAACCTCAATTGGTCCAGTCGCGCTATTGATGCGCGTCATATCCAGAGTTAAAAGTGTGTCTGACTCTTTCTGAACTTGGCCAGTGAAGCAATCCCAAGTTTCAATCTCAATGACGGTTCCTGGTTGAACAGAAACCACTGGTTTCATATCCGCGTTATAGGCCCAGATATGTTGGTCTCTGCTTAGTTTTATAGTTGGTTGCATATTATAAAATAGCAGGAAAGGGAGGTAAATTGAGTTAAGTGGATACATAAAAACTGACTTTTTCTTACCAGGCAGTACATCCGTGGCCGAGGTACGGCCAGATTGCCTGCTAACTCTTAATGAGAGAAGGCAAGGAAGGACCTTCCTGAGAAAACTTCGATTTCGCGCTTATTCAGCCAAGTTTTCTTGACAAGCAAATACGAGATTGATGCTATCGAAAGCACCACACTAGCAACTTGGCTCGGCGCTTTTCGAGTACTTGTTTTAGAGTTATCTGGTTGGTACATATAGCGGACGAGACGCCTTAGCAAAAACATCCGCTTGAACTAGAACCGCCCACCAGATGAGCTATCAGTACTTAACTTCTGTGAAAGATAAATCGGCACGATTGATATGAAAACTAATGTGGCAGCAACAACATTTACTATAGGGGTTTGATTTGGCCGGAAAAGATTGTTATAGATCCAAATAGGTAGGGTTTGGATTCCGGGGCCCGCAGTAAAGGTAGTAACCACAATTTCATCAAATGAAAGCCCAAATGCCAACAAGCCACCTGCGAATAAGGCAGAGGCCATATTTGGAAGAGTTATTAATCTAAAAGTTGTTATTCCATTAGCACCTAAGTCCATTGATGCTTCTTGTAGTGATGTTCCCATGCGGCGTAATCGAGCGACGGCATTGTTGTAGACAACCACGATGCAAAAAGTGGCATGACCAATAACTACGGTGAGCAAGCCCGTAGACATTCCCAGCTGTTTCGTAAATGCGTTATTCAGAGCGATTCCCGTGACCACACCTGGCAGCGAAATAGGAAGTACTACAAGTAATGAGATTACGTCTTTGCCAAAGAAGTCATAACGGCTTACCGCAAAAGCCAAAGCAGTACCGAGCAATAGAGCGATGAAAGTTGCCGACAAGCCAGCGATAATTGACCATTTGAGTGCATCACGAACACCTGTGTTATCTAGTGCCATACCCCACCATTTAGTGGTCAACTCTGTGGGTGGCCAGCTAAAGGTACGGCTGGAATTAAATGAATTAATTACAACCACTGTCAAAGGAATATAAATAAAGGCAAGACCGATACCAAGTAATGTAGCCAGCAGAAAACGCGCATTACGAGAAATAGTCATCAGAGGTTCGCTAACGCACCGGTGCGACGCACCATCCAGAGGTAAATAGCCATAATAGTTACTGGAATTGTTGCAATTGTTGCCGCAAACGGCAGGTTAATACTGAAATTTTGATAAACAACATTTCCAAGCATCTGTAATTTTCCACCAATAATAGTTGCAGTTATGTAGTCGCCAAGGCTGAGCGAGAATGTAAACATCGAGCCGGCAACTAAACTTGGAAAAATTAGTGGCAAAACTACGCGGCGAAATGTGTGCCAATTATGAGCACCTAAATCACCGGATGCATCTAGCAAATTATTCGGAAGTCGCTCGAGTCCGGCATAAATCGGCAAGATCATGTAAGGCAGCCAGAGGTAGGACAATCCGATAACGATTGCTGGACCACCGAAACCTGGTGACTTAAAACCAATAGGGCCGAGCAGCCATTCGAGTACGCCATTGCCTGGTTCTAGCATGGTGCGCCAAGCATAAATTTTCACTAAATATGAGGCCCACAACGGTGTGAGAATTAATGCCACCAAGATTTTACGGGATCTTGGTTTAGCGATTTTTGCCATGTAGAAAGCCATTGGGATTGCGAGTATCGTGCAAATTATTGTTACAGAAATTGCAATTCCGAGGGTGCGCAGTACAACATTCTTATACGCAACATCTGTCAACATGTCTTGGAAATTTCCCAAGTTAAAAATCTGTAAAACATTTCCGGTAAATGAATCTATAGTGAAAAAAGCAGTCACTAGCAAGGTTGCTAGAGCCCCTAAATAAGCGACCACTAACCACAGTATCGGCGCGGTGAGGAGAGCAGCAAGACGAAGTTTTGGATTTTTATGCATAGTGTTTGAAATATTCTGCAATTCGCTGCCTCCTTCGCTTAATTTAATTCATTGATGAGCATAAAAAACCGGGCGCAGGTTTCACTGCGCCCGGTTTATTACTTATGAGTTACGCAGGCTGGACCAAGCTTTGACCCATTCAGCATAAGGAACACACTTGGCATCAGTGCGGCCATCTAGGCACGCCTCAGTTGGTGTATTCCAGTAGTAGACATCTTCCCAATAAGCATCATCTGCAGCATGGAAAGTTGCACAGTGATTCTTATCTGCTGTCAGATCACATGATTTGGCATTTGATGGAGCTTCGCCAAACCATTCTGCAACACCAGCATTTGCCTCAGGTGATGCAATGTGGTTGATCCACATGTAGGCGCAGTTAGGATTTTTGGCTTTAGAAGAAATCATCCACGTATCAGACCAGCCAGTTGAACCTTCACTAGGCTTAATTCCTTCAACCTTGGTGCCTTCGCCCTTAGCCAAATTGATATTGACCTGCCATGTAGTACCAAGAACTGTTCCACCTGATTTAATTGATGCGACGTGCTTGAGGTAATCGCCCCAATATTCACCAATGAGTGGCTTTTGAGTCTTAAGCAATTCAACAGCTGCATCAAATTGCTTTTGATCTAAGGCATATGGATATTCAATACCTAAATCAGGTTGTGTTGCCATCAAATAAAGAGCAGCATCTGCAATATAGATTGGCGAATCATAGGCAGTGATCTTGCCCTTATATGGTGAATTCGCATCGAATACAGTGCCCCATGATGTTGGAGCTGGATTGACGATATCTGTGCGGTAGGCCAGTAAGTTTGCGCCACGTCCGTGAGGCACGCCATATGAAACGCCATCAACTGAATTCCACTGTTGCAGTTTCAAATTATCGAAAATGTCAGCGTAATTTGCAATTAAATCGGTATTTACTGGAGCAACGTCTCCACCGTAAATCAAACGAAGTGAAGCATCTCCTGATGCGGATACCACATCATATTCACCAGTTTTCATTAAGGCGACCATGTCGTCGGATGTTGCACCATTCTTAACGTTGACTTTACAACCAGTTTCTTCTTCAAAACCAGTTACCCAATCAACATTAGGATCAGTAGAACCATTTTCAACATATCCCGCCCATGCGACAAGATTTACTTGTCCTTCACCTGCACCAAGTGATTCCATCATAGGGACGTCAGGAACACCGCTACTTGAAGCGGCATCATTGCTACTAGAGCAGCCTGCAAGTATGAGCGCTGCAACTGAGGCAACTGCTATTTGTGAAAACAGACGCTTCTTTTGCATCTGTACCTCCATCTTGATCATCCATACTCAGCGGTTGAATATGGCCACCCAATTCATTACTGAACTAGGAATTCTTTCTCACGCGGCCATGACAGAGTCACGACATCGCCTATCTTTAGGTTTTTATTTAGTTGAGTAGAAATCATTGAAAAGCCAGCTTCGGTGTCAAATAAATATCTAGTAGCTGACCCGACAAATATCTCATCACGAAGAGTTCCTTTTACTGAGCGGTCTCCAGTTGAAGAAGAACTAGAAACAGCGATATATTCTGGGCGAATATTTATCTTCTTACCATCGATTTCAATTCGATTGGTTTGACCAACAAACTCAGAGACAAATTCACTCTTTGGGTTTTCATAGATCTCGCGTGGGGTACCAAGCTGTTCAATTTTGCCGTGATTAAAAACAGCGATTCGATCACTCATGGTGAGAGCCTCTTCTTGATCATGTGTGACGAAAATAAACGTTATTCCTACTTCGCGTTGCAGCGCTTTTAATTCAATCTGCATCTGTTCACGCAATTTAAGATCAAGTGCCCCTAATGGTTCATCCAGCAGCAGTACTGAGGGTTTATTCACCAACGCCCGAGCAAGTGCGACACGCTGTCGCTGGCCACCAGATAGTTCAGCCGGTTTTCGATTCTCATAACCTTCAAGACGAATCTGTTTTAACGCGATGAGGGCTTGTTTGCGCCGGTCTTCTTTAGAGACACCTTTTACGCGCAAGCCATATTCAATATTTGCTAAAACATTCATATGTGGAAAGAGTGCATAATCCTGAAAGACTGTATTCACATCGCGCTCATAGGGTGGCAACTGCGAAACATCTTTGCCGGCAAGTGTGATTGTTCCCGAATCAGGTTTTTCAAAACCGGCAATCATTCGCAGTACTGTTGTTTTGCCCGAACCCGATGGCCCAAGAAGAGTCAGAAATTCCCCTTCCCGAATATCTAGATCCACCCCATCTACAGCCCGTACATCTCCGAATGAACGTTTCAGCGAACGTATAGACACAACCACGGCAGCAGACATGAATGAAACTTTACCGATTAACTCTCAGTTTTTTCACGGGATGCAAGCGAAACACCGAAGCATGGCGAGAGAAACCAATATTTTGACCCAGACGCCAAGGAAGGGAAAGGAAAAAGGGCCGAGGTGGTTAGCCCGAGCCCTTTTTCTTATGTTTATGCATCAATATTTTGATGTATTCAATCTACGATCACGAGTGGGATATTAGATTTCTTCCTCTACCCAAGTTCCGCCACTCTTCCATTGAATTTTGGGATTCTTTTGACGTTCGGCATTTTGTGATTCCCAGTTCTTATCTGAGAAAATTTTCGCAGCTGATTTACCAAAATCCTCAAAACTGCCATGTTGAACAAGAATTACGAAGGAACTATCTTCTCCATACCAACCAGACATGACCTTTACTTCGGCCCCCGTTGCAACTCTTAGATCCTTCACGAAATCCTTTAGGCGAGTACGTGCATCTGCGTCAGTAGTCTTTTCGTAAGCATCACACTTCCAAACTTCCCATACTTGTGCCATTTTCTCTCCCTTTATTGTTGTTGATTCAACAAGGTAGTTCTATGAAAGGCGCGTGTCAATGGGTTGATCCAAACGTCAAGCGCGGGCGTGCGTATCCCGTTTTCAAAGACGCTGCCTTCTGTTAACTCTTAACTAGCAGGCCAGGGGTTCGAACCCCTCACAACCCACTTATTTCTTTTTATAGCCAGTAGGACATGTTGGTTTAGCGGCCGTGACCTTCTTGATGATTTTCCCTTTAACGCATGTAATAGTAAATTTCTTAACTGCTGCTGCTGCTTTATCGGCTGCTGCTTTATCGGCTGCTGCTTTATCGGCTGCTGCTTTATCTGCTGCTGCTTTAGCTGCTGCTGCTTTATCGGCTGCTGCTTTATCTGCTGCTGCTTTCATTATTGACTCAACGTTATTACCGGCCAAAAGAATAGCTGCTAAAGCTTTATCAACTGCAGACTTATCGGCGGCCTTTTGTTTAACAACTATTGGGACGTAGCCGATTTCAAGCCCCTTGGGTGGGGTAACCATTAAGCCCTCATCAAAACTGGCCAGAGAACCCACTGTAGGATCTTTCATCATTGAGAAATTATTCCATTCCTTCTGCATCTTCTCCATTGCACCCTGAATGCCTGCTTTTTCTGCAGCATTCATTTCAAACCTTTGTAAGGATGGTTGGTCAACAAACTTATACCAGCGGTAAGTAACTTGAGAGCCATCTCGTAAATCAGCAGTTAGATCGCCCGAGGCTGCAGGGCTTTGTTTCCACCAACTCGGCTCTTGATAAACATGTGTAGATGTTTGCATTAGTGAGCCAAATTTGGCATTAACTAGGGCAGTCGGGGCCTCTGACTCCTTAATTACAATGCGGCTACCGCCAACCTCTTTGTAATACTGTGGGATTTTCTCTAATCGAGCATCTCCACCCATAGAAAAACCGTACGCAGCTCGTGACTCAAATACTTTGACTGCTAGTAAACTAGATAGAGTCCCTAAAATCTTACCTTCTTGATAAATATTGGGAGATTGTGCATTTAGTAGGGGGGAAAATATTCCAGCGGCATTTGTTGATTGCGGCAGTGCGCCACCAGAGGCCAAGGCACTTCTGAATGAATCGGAGATTGCCGAAGAGCCATATGCAGTCAGATTTCTAGAGAATGCAAAATTTCCATTTGCATCAACGGGAAACTCAAGTCCAGGAATTTTTGTGTAAATAGTCCCGGCAGTATCGGTGTATTTATAGAATGGGATGGCAGCCCATTCAGCAGCAAGAGAGCCTAAACGTCCACCCTTTACATCTAGCGTTAATCCTTTCTGAACGGGGTTTTTCACAAGTCCATCTGCAAAGAACTGTGGTGCGATAAAGACCAAGGGGCCTTTGAAATTCTTAGAGTTAATAAACATCGTCCAACTATTTTCACCTGCCATATTGTTGTAGGCGTGATTAAAGGTGGGTAGTGGAAGTGACATCCATGAGTAACCAACTTGAGCCCCGCTAAAGTCAGGCTCTAGCGTTAGACCATCGGGTGGAATTAACATGCGATTACTGATTTGAACTAAACCAGTTCTATTTCGAGGTGTTGGGTCTTCGCCTAAGGCAAAGCCAAAGAAATTCCAGCCTGGGCCCTGCAATTGATTGGAATAGCAATCTTGAACTGGGCCGATAGTAAATTTCGGCATCAGCGTTTTAAACTTTTGACCCATCCACCATCCAAGACTTCCCTCAATCGTTTGCATTAAGTCAAAGCCTCGAGATCCATTGTTGATTGTGTCGGCTACTACCCATTCAGCTGCATTTGCACAAACCTTTTGAGCTATTGAGTCCGGTTCACTTTCATTATTTGGAGTTACCCAAGAGCCACTCAGTCCTAACTGCATGCCTTCTATTACGGTGTCGGTGAGCGGCCATGCAGTTGAATACCAACCAAACCCTGATCTAAAGTTATCTGGGACTCTATCGATCCAAGAGTTAACATAAAAACTTGGGTTTCCATCAGCAACACTCGCCCCCGAAAGCGCTCCGTGTTCAATTCGGATAAGAATAATCTTTGTAGAGGGATCTGTGACTGGAAATAACTCTGGAGTATTCAAGGATCGAAGTGAATTACTTGGCACTGCATTGTCTTCAATAAGACCCGTAGAGCTAACCGAATCGAATCCATAGAATGCGATGAGGTTAGCGTTGGTGATCGGACTCTTGACTAAAGAGTCTTGAACAACCTCGTTTGGAGTTCTCACTGATTTCCAAATCATTAAGTTGTCAATACAGCCAGTTATGCGCTCGCTGGCACCAGTGTCATATTGCGCACCGAGACGTGTGGCGGTACCTACGTTGTTCAGCACGTAATTATTGATTGTCGCAAACACTTTTCCATCGATGTAAAAGGTGCCCACTGAAGCCGAGGTGCGAGTCAAGGCAATGTGTACCCATTTCTGCAGTGGCATCTTTGCGCCAGTGTTAGCCCAAGTATCGCCAGCACGGATACCTAGATCAGGGTTAATACCTATATAGAAGGAATTTGGTTGTCCCCCTTGTGAAATTACCTCACCATAGGATTTATTGTCCTTGCTTAAATAGAAATCAAATTCGACAGTGAAGTTGCTATCTAAAGGAATTAATCTCGAGCTGGCCTCTAGATATTGTGTAGCGTTGAGTGACAAGCATGAGTCATTTGCAAGGGCGCTCGAGGAATTCCATTGACTTGGCAGGATGAGAAGCGTGCACACTGCGAGAAGGAATATCTTGCGCATTCATTGAGCATAGTCGATAAGTAGAGGGTTGCCCTAGATTCCGACAAATGAAATCCCCTGAGTAGCAACGAGGTAGCAACGCGGATAGTAGTTTGGATACCTAATTCGATATTTGAGTGTTTACTAGGCTTATTACATGCGGTAATGTGCGTGTTTAGTAGTGCGTAAGACCTTACTTCCGTTAACTCTTAATCAACGTAACCTACGCACCACAAACATAACTAAACCAACGACAACTAGGAAAAATCCCACCGGTAGAGTCAAGAACATAAACCAGATGTATCCCCCAGTACCGCTGCCTTCATCCCACATAGAGCCTCCTTGAAAGAGT
>CAFBLH010000032.1_pt1 | contig 18539 bp, 15 predicted proteins | sample 7268051 | NCBI WGS metagenome assembly CAFBLH01 (sample SAMEA6814031, study PRJEB35770) | freshwater metagenome | biome: Freshwater; feature: Freshwater reservoir; material: water | place: Czech Republic | collected 2016-04-20 | depth 30m m | reverse complement strand
TAGTAGCGGGAGCGGGACTTGAACCCACGACACAGCGATTATGAGCCGCTTGCTCTACCAAGCTGAGCTACCCCGCCAGGGGTGTGCTTTGAAAAGATCTCCGTCTAGTGAAGGAACTCTTTCGAGCCCCCCACCGGAATCGGACCGGTGACCTTTTCCTTACCATGGAAACGCTCTACCAACTGAGCTAGGGGGGCGCTGAGGCGCGAGTTTAACACGCCCCTAGAAATTTCATATCACGCTCAAAAATCAAGGGTGACTTCACCTCTTTATTAGTGCCATCAGTAGACGCTTACTTACGCCCGCAAAGCACCCTCAGACATTCCTCGCTGGAAGTTTCGCTGGAGGAATAGGTAAATAATGAAGATTGGTATGGCGGCAATCAAACTAGCTGCTGAAATAAGATTGAACTGGCTTCTAAATTGACCAATCTGTGAAGTGAGTCCAACAGGAAGGGTGTATTTCTCTGAATCTCTAATTAGTACAAGAGAGAGAATGAACTCATTCCAATTCGCCAAAAACAGAACAATAACGACCGTGGAAATCGGACCTTTTGATAAAGGCATGAGAACTCGTCTGATGATTTGACTCTCCTTGCAACCGTCGATGCGAGCCGCTTCAATTATTTCGCTTGAAAAGCGCGTCATAAATCCTCGGAAAATTAAGATAGAAAGTGGTAATCCCATCGCAGAGTATGCAATCGCTAACCCAATATGTGAGTTATAAAGATGAACAGTATTTAACTCTATTAACAATGGGATTACTAAAGCTGCTGGTGGAATGATAATTACGACAAGAAAAACTTTGTAGATTGACTCAGAGCCTCTAAATTTTAATTTTGTAAAAGCATACGCCGCTATAAACCCGACTACGGTTGTCAAAAGAACTGAAAAAAATGTCACAAATATACTATTTCGAAAAAACTGTGCCATTCCGTATTGATCCCAAGCGAGTTTAAAATTACCCCACACTGGAGTCTCTGGTAGAAAAGTTCCACCGATTGTTTCACTATCGCTTTTCAACGCCAGACTGATCGCCCAAGCCACCGGTAGCATTGTGAAAAGGCTCATGGCTACGCAAGTCACACTTATCCACATTAAAATTCGCTTAGACGGATATAGCAATCTTCTATTCATCTTCTTGACCCCTCGAGCGGAAAAAAGCCGCCGCCATGGCTAAGATAATAATTACTATGGCCGTCGCAGAGGCTGGTCCCATAAAACTCAATGAGAAAGCCTTCTGATACATATAAGTAGTAAGAACTTCGGTAGCTCTATTAGGGCCACCACGCGTCATTACATAAACAATGTCAAAAATACGAAGCCCGCCTATCAAATTCAAAAGCATTACCACCGATATAACCGGCCTTAAATAAGGGATGATGATGTAGCGAATGACCATTAAGCGGTTTGCTCCATCAAGTAGTGCGGCTTCAATAAGGTTTTCTGGGATGTTTTGAATTCCAGCGTGATATAAAATCATGTCATAGCCTGAAAATTGCCAGACAGTAGCCAAGATTATCGCCCAAATTGCCCACGTTGAATCCCCAAGAAAAAAGATTGGGTCAGAAGTTACATGAATAAACATTAAGAACTGATTCACTGCGCCAAAAGCCCCAAGTACATTTGACCACATAAGTCCGACAATAACTGCAGATAAAAGTACAGGTAAAAAGATGACCGTCTTAAAAACACCGCTGAATCTTGCTCCTGTGTTTACTATTAATGCAAATACAAACCCCAAAGTATTAAGCAATATAGTTGTAATAAAAGTAAATAGAAGAGTATTTTTAAAAGCAATCCAAAATACTGGATCATGTACAATCTCAATATAGTTATTAAATCCAACCCAAGTAATTTTATTAATATCAAAGCCTGCCCAATTACAGAATGAGATTAAGAAGACAAAGAGAATTGGTAGAGCTGCAAAAGCCAAGAAAAGTGACAAACTGGGTAGCACCATAAAAAAACCCAGGCGCGCGTAATGTTTAGAGAAGTTACTTTTTTTATTTACGTTTACAGTTTTACGTTCTTCAAGAGTTTCTTGAACAGTATCCACTAATTTTATTCCTATTCCGGGCTCAGAATTCATGAGTTAGTTATCGAATTTCACCGGGTGATCGAAGAGACCACCCGGTGAAATTCAATTCAACTTACGGTCTAGCTTTCATTAAAGCCTTGGACACGTCCATGCCTGATGAATCTCCATCAAGCATTGGCTGCATTGCATTGAGCAGAGCTGTGTACACAGATGATGTATAAATAACTCGGCTACGTGCAGTTGGTTGCCACTTCAAGAAGCTCTGGAAGAAAGGACTTATTCCTGCAGGAATGGTTACATCCCAAGCAGGTATAAATGCATACTTCAAGAGTTGTTTAGAACCTTCAGCATTTGTGAAGTACTTAAGGAACTCGACAGCGGCAGCTGCATTTCCGCCATCCTTTGGCATTGCAAACATTCTTGCTATTCCGCCAGTAGCACGCTGAACATCTGCGCCGCCACCAGGGAATGGGAACATACTCCATTTGAATTTTCCATTGACGGAAGTATCAACAAAGTCACTGGCAAAGTTTCCAATTGGATAATACATGCCCGCTTTTCCAGCAGTAAACAAATCCAGAGCTTCAGTAAATGAAGCCATAGAGTTTGCTCCTGGTGCAAACAGTCCAGATTTCACCATCGCAGCAACATTATCTCCTGCTTTAACAAGTGCTGGTGCTGTCCATGGAATAGTTCCAGCATCAGCAGCTGCTAATGCAGTTCCTGTTTTATCTGTATATGCAACTTGTGCAAACCAAAGATCTCCACCTACCCATTGATCTTTAAGTCCTACAGATAGACCATATAACTTTTTACTCTTTAGTTTTTTACCAATTTGAAGAAGATCTGCTGTTGAACGTGGTGGATTCAGACCTAATTTCTTGAAAACATCCACGTTATAAGCAATTTGCAATGTATTGAGATCAAGAGGCATCGCCCATTTCTTACCTTTTAAAGTAACGGCTTCTGTTCCTGATTTGCTAAATGCCGGAAATCCGGTTTTAAGGTAATTATCCATAGGAAGTAACTGTCCGGCATCTACAATGTCGCGGAACTCTCCAGCCCATGGGAGCTGCATAATATCGGGAGGATTTCCCGCAGCAAATGAAGCCTTAACCTTTGTAATATAATCAGCCCAGGCAATATATGTGAGCTTTACTTTTGCTCCAGGATTAGCAGCTTCGAATCTAGCTACCGCATCTTCATCAACAGTTTGGTAGTTTCCGCCACCATTCCAAGACCAAAACTCAACAGTGCCTGTAACTCCGGCAGCATGAGCAGATGGCACGATGAGAAGGCCGCCCAGCATGAAAATTGCTGTACTGATAGCAATTAAAAACTTCTTAGCCTCCCCCTTATTCCCTCTTAGTACTTTGGCCATATTGGCCCCCTTTTTTAAATTGGACAAATCTACCAATCCTGATGATTGATATGTCCGAAATGCTAAGTCCTCAAATACGCCTAGTCAAGCGTTTGACTAAACGTGTTTATTACGTCCAAAGTGGCAAACGCCACGACCTCTAAATGGGTTTCTATTGATTCCATAGGCTTGATGAGCGTGCCAGCGGCAATGCCATTGTTGTTGCGCCCCTGAACGCCACAGTTTGATGGCTCGATGCCTGTCAGGTACATGCCTTGGCCGAGCATCCTCCACTGCCAAAGATGATTAAGAATCTCTGTTTTATATCGAACTGCTAAGCCCATTCCTCCTTCCCGTCCAGCAACTGTAGGGTTCCATATCCCTGCAGTTCTAGAATTACTTACGTCACTGAATAAGTGCTCGAACACTTGGGCAGTAAAGCCCTCTTCTGGCGGAGTAAAATTTCGCGATAGAGACTTCATATCACCACTTAATTTTTCTCTAGATACAACTTCAGTTGAATCTATAAGCAACTCTGATGTATCAGAGACTATTGGGTATCCAAAATTGAAGTGGTAAAGAATTAAGGCTTCTACTTCGCTAAATCCCTCATTAATAATTTGATCCTTCAGGATTATGATGGGACTTCCTACCTTAAATGTGTAACTTCTTTTAAGAAGTAAATTGCATCCGTAAACTGATGTTTCTCTTATCTTTCCCGAAATAGTTAGGGTCGGAATACCTTCTTCATCCAGATCAACAGTGTGGTTGACCTCATGCGCAGGTGTATTAGAAAATCTCCCATGAATCGGCTGAACTTCGTCATCATTAGTAAATCCGGGGCCCACATTTCTCAAACCCGCAGTTACCATCAAGCCACCATGAAAACTCCGCAACCAGTCATGATCTTGAAATAAACCTGGATGAGTAATGCCAGTGCTCGAAGTCCAATGCAGCGGCATGCCTTCAAAATATGCTGGACCAATGTCCATGCCGCGATCAATTAGGATGAGTGTGCTTATACCTCCAAGCACATTAACCTCAATCGCGCGCGTACCAATTGAAGGCCCATCGGTAAGAGTTACTTCTCGCGCCGATATCACATGTGAAATGTCGCCTACTCGTGCACGCAAATAACCCCAAGTGAATTGATTTTCGGTATTTTTGCTCATAATTTAAATGGATTTCACCGCAGTGAATCCACCATCCACCACCAAATTGCTACCCGTTATATATAAAGCTTTATCTGAGCAGAGGAATACAACCGCATCAGCAATCTCAGAGGCTTCACCGATTCGATGAAGGGCATTGGCGCTCTTAACGGTATCGAGAAACTCTTCAGCTTTTCCAACATTCATATCTGCCAGATCTCTTGTGAGCATTGGAGTATTGATAGTTCCCGGAGAAATCGCGTTAACTCGAATATTGCCATTCCCCACTTCTAGCGCAAGGGTTCTTGCAGCCGCTATAACTCCTGCCTTCGCTGCGGCATACACCACACAACCAGGTAAAGAGTGTGAGGCTTGAACCGATGAAGTTATGACAATGCTGCCACCTCCAGCTCGGCGCATTGCTGGAATTGCATGCTTACAAGTAAGAAGTACGCCTTTGAGATCTACATCGAGAAGTAAGTCTAAATCGACTTCTTCCATTTCCTCTAATGCAATATAGCGCTCCACGCCTGCATTTGAATGAAGAATATCCAAACTGCCGAGTTCTGATTCGGTTTCCTGAAAAACTCTCTTTACTTCTGACTCTACGCTTACATCCATAATTTTTGTTACTAACGATGGAAATCCAATGTCTATAGCTAAAGCTTTGGTTTCATCCAAACCTTTCTGAGAAATGTCAGTTGCAACAACTGTGGCTCCAGCCTTCAAAAGTCCGAGAGCAGATGCCCGCCCAAGTCCAGATCCGGCTCCAGTCACTATTGCCACTTGACCATTAAGCGAACTAGACCAAATATTCATATCTTGTCCCATATCCAGGATCCAATCTCTTTTAATCAACCGTTTGTCTAAAATAGCATGATGAACGATATTGTTAAAGACTTACGCTGAAGATTCTTTCCTACTGCCTAGTTTGCGCTTACTTAAAGTGCTAATAGCCGCGGATCGGCAGTGGATTTAGTCAAACGCTTGACTTAGTGTGTTTAATTGATTAGCCTCCCTAGCATGCTTAAAAACTCTCCTGTCGAAATAGACCAGAAAGCCTCATCGCTGTCACTACGTAGCGGAAACATAGGACTCGAATTTATAAAGAGTCACAACGGTTGGTATCTCAGTGAAGTTAAAACACTAATCGGTGACAACTGGAGGACTGCGCTACTTGGAACTGATGGCAAAGAGTTCTCGAGTGGCCTTGGATGCGTCAATGCGGAGACTTTGTCGTGGATTGAAGAGTCACATGGCCGAATCGTGATCTGTCTTGAAGGTGAAACTAAAGACTGGGAAGCAAAATCAACTATTGAAATGTTTCCAAAAGAGAGTGAAATTCAACGAACCCAAATTTATCGTCCAAAAAAAGAGCTCACAACGCGTTTTGGTAGTGGATTCGAAGTTGCAACAAGTGAAAAGGTTTCATACACCTATCCATTGCGAGTATTTGGAAAAGCACTACCAATTCAGCCCACTAATGTTACTTCAGATGTCTCGTGGGCTTTGCCTTTGCCATTTCATCTTTTAGCTTTTGATAAATTTGTTGTCGGGTATGGCATTGATCGTTCCCAAAGTGAAGGAACACTAACCTTAGTCTCAACTGATAAGAACTTTCGTATCGGTGTACAAATGCCAGATAGAACTGAGCAACCACAAGATTTAGCCCCTACTGTGACTGAGCCACATTTAGTTCGAGTTGGCGAACCAGATGATGATGTTTTTGCAGCACGTTCATCAATTAAACTTACTGAAGTTATTCGATTTGGTGAGCTAACACTTGGAGATCCATTTTTAAGAGCTCTGGAAGTTATGGCCCCTGTAGCTTTCAAATCCGCACAAATGCCTGCTGGACCAGTTGAGGTGGCAGATGGAATTGTGAACTTCTTTAAAGATGGTCAACTGTGGGACGAGAACGCACTGGCCCCTGGCAAGGGTTGGTATCGCAACATGTGGGTAAGAATTACAGGCGACAAACCATCCTCTCTCAGTGATGGCGCTGGGTGCTTCGATTTTGGTTGGGGTGAAGGTATCGCTACCGAAACAATCGTTGCCGTGCTGCGCCACTGGCGACGGACCGGTTCAACAGATCTACATTCACATATCGACGAGATAAGTCGGAACATCCATTTATTTCGGCGAGGTTCAAAATCTCCCGCTTCATACTTCGATCGCTTTAAGGGAGATAAGTTCTGCGACTTTATGCTGCAAGACTGGGTATGGACGCATTGCCTTGCTCACAATGGTTTAGAACTTTTGGATGCATATCTTGAGAATCCAAATTATCCAGATCCTGCAGTTCGAAAGATTTGGCTTGATACTGCCCAAGAAATCGCCGCATATTTAGCGCTGCATCAACGTAGCAACGGCGACTTTCCCGATATCTTTATGGAGCAAGAGCGTGAGTACGATTTATCAACGTCAAGAATTATTGCGCGTGCATCCGTGTGTGGTCTCTTCGTGAAACTGCATCAAGAGCATGTACCAGGAAGTGAAGATTATCTTGAGCGTGCAAAGTCTTTAGCTAAACACTTAGCCCCAGAAATTCAAGACTACGAGTTCAACAACAACATGCTCGATGTTGTTGGCTCACCAATTGCAATTCCGGATGGTGAAAGTGCTGCATATGTACTTGAAGGTTTAGTTCCTCTGTTTGAGGCGACTGGAGATCCAGAAATTCTGCGGCTGTGTGAGGCAGCTACTGCAGTTGCGAGCTGGTGGACCTATACATATGACCTAACAACTGCGTATAGAGGGCGTACTCGTGGTGGACAAACATGTCGAATGCCAGATTATCCACTTGCTTTCGCAGGTGGTACAGCAAAACATGTCAAACCATTTCTCGATCTATATCGTTTAACTAATCGTGAAATTTATCGGACCATGGCTCGCGAAATGACTGCCTTCATTTGTGCATGTCGTATTCATCAGCCTGAAAAACCTTGGAATGGCGGCCTTGTTCACGCTTTCGATCAGCATGCCGGATACCTGTGGGGACCTGAACGTGAAGGTCAAGTCGATTCTGGAATGACAACAGGAAAAGGCCTTGCCGCTATTGAAATCTGGCTTGAGGCTCAGTCACAATAAATATTGAACAATGAAACACATTGTTTATTGGGCAGGATCGAGCGTGATTTTGCCAGTTGTACTACGCCCCAACATGGCCCTGTGCGCTTGACTGGCCTGACTCAATCCAAAAGTTGCACCAATAATCGGCTTCAACTTGCCAGCTTTCACTAGTTCGAAGAGTGCAGCAATGACATCATTCATGAGCTCTTTACTGCCAAAGCAGTGCGATAGCCAGAAACCAGTAATTGTCTTTGATCCACCCATTAAAGATCCTGGATGAATAGCCATGGGTGCCGTACGCGACGCCATTCCAAATGTAATCAAACGACCAAATGGTGCCAGAGCTTCGAGGCTGACATCGAATGTCTTACCGCCAACCATCTCTAAAACTAAATCGACTGGCTTTCCATGATTGGCCTCAAGAATTGCAGACAAAAGCCTGTCTTGATCTGCATCAATTGCAATATCGGCACCTAAAGATTTAACTAACTCTCGCTTTTCATGTGTGGATGCAACGGCAATAACTTTAGCGCCCCACAACTTTGCTAGTTGAATTGCGATTGTCCCAACGCCGCCAGCTGCTGCATGTATAACAACAGTTTCACCTGGCTTTACATGACCAACTGTTTTTAAAATATGCCAAGCCGTTGAGCCTTGAACCAACATGCATAGTGCCTGCTCATCACTAACCCCATCTGGAATATCAATCATCGCAGCAGAATATGCAAGAGTTTTTTGTGCATAACCACCACTTGCAACTGGGGTTAAAACTCGCCGGCCATCTGCAGTCATTCCAACAACTTCAATTCCTGGTACTAACGGAAGTTTTTGTGGCGAAAGATATGAGTTTTCAGTTTGATGGGTATCGGCGTAGTTGATGCCGATTGCAGTCACATCAATTAATTCAAGGCCCTCGGTTGCAACTGGGTTTGGCAAATCTACGAAGTGCATGGAATCCGGTCCGCCGAATTCGGTGATTTGAATTGCTTTCATTTTTTGCCAAACATCTTGCTGAAAAAACCAGGCTCTATCGGATCTTTCTGGTGGCCCTGACAGCGATCTTGTTCTGCTACGCCTTCAAGGGCGGATTCGATGTGTTCGCCACATCCTGACCAAGTGGCTTTTTGACAGATGTTGCATGTAACCCGTGAACACATTATTGATCTCCCTCATTGGCTTACAAGAAAGCCACCATAGCCTGAAGGGTAGCGCAAGCCAACTTACAAGCGGCCAGCTTGGTGAACCCGCTTTAAGAACTCTTGAGTCTTAGGGTTCTTAGGATTATGTAAAACTTCCTGAGCACTGCCTCGTTCGAGGATATTGCCAGATTCAAGAAAACAGACTTCATCGGCAACTTGTGTTGCAAAGCCCATTTCATGTGTTGCCAATACCATCGTCATTCCATCACTCTTTAAGTCGCGCACAATACTTAATACTTCGTTGACTAAGACTGGGTCTAAGGCAGAGGTAATTTCGTCCAGCAGTAGCAGTCGCGGATTAACCGCTAGTGAGCGAATAATTGCCACGCGCTGCTGCTGGCCTCCACTCAAACGGTCAGGATATTGATCGGCTTTATCCGCTAAGTCAAAACGTTTGAGCAGTTTTTGAGCTACCTCAATAGCTTCCTCTTTACTTTTACCTTGAACTTTAATTGGGGCTAACGTGATGTTTTCCAGAACTGTTTTATGTGGAAATAAATTAAAGGATTGAAAGACCATACCTAATTTGCGACGAACCTCATCGACGTTGATAAGTGGGTCAGATATCTCTGCGCCATCTAAGAAAATCTGTCCATCATCAATTGATTCAAGCAAGTTAATACAGCGCAATAACGTTGATTTACCCGAGCCAGAGGCTCCGATGAGGACAGTCGCAGTGTGCTCTGGCACCGAAAGCGAAAGGTGGTTGAGCACCAATTCTTTTCCAAAAGATTTTCGGATATCTACAAGCTCTAGGACATTGGTCATTAGATAGCTCCTTCGGCGTTCTGCGCACTAGTGCGCTGCCTAATGGCACGATCTGTATAACGCGTCATTGGAATTGTAATCAGCAGAAATAGAATGGCTGCTACGACATATGGCGTGTAGTTAAAAGTTCGACTTGCATTTATCTGTGCCGCCCGTACCGCATCTGTCACTCCCAGAATTGAAACTAAGCCTGTGTCTTTCAATAGCGAAACAAAGTCGTTGAGCAAGGGTGGAACAACTCTACGAATTGCTTGCGGCAAAACAACATAACGCATTGTCTGTCCAGAAGTCAGACCTAGTGAACGCGCAGCGGCGCGTTGGCTTGGATGAATTGAGAGAATTCCACTTCGGATAACTTCAGCAACATAGGCCGAGTATGTGAGTACTACTGCAACTGTGCCCAGGAAAATTACATTACTTGATATACCCGTTAAACGTAGAGCTGGAACGCCAAAGCCGACGAGCAAAATAATCAAAATAAGTGGAGCTCCGCGGAAAATATCAACGTAGGCAGTGGCAAGAAATCTAAATGGCGTAAGAGCTGGTGATTTTGTAGTCCGCAAGAGGGCTAAACCAAGCGCGATTACTCCGATACAAGCACCACCGATGAAAGTTAGCTGTAAGTTAATCCAGAGTCCAGAAATTACAGTCGGAAAAACTTCTCGGCCATAATCAATATCAAAAAAAGTTTTCTTTACTACGTCCCACCCTGGTGAGGAGACAACAATTGCAATCAAAGTTCCGATAACAAGAATGGATGAGACTGCTGCGATTAACCCTTGGCGGCGGCTAATACGCCGGCGGGCAAGTCCACGTTCAACTTCACGTAGGCTTGGCGACCAAGCAGAGTTAATGCGCTCTGTCATGGCCGCCAAACTACCGTGTTTATTACTTAGTTTCTATTAAGGCTTTAATACTGGAGCACCAGCATCGGTTGCAAGCCACGTATCAGTGATAGCTGCCAAAGTTCCATCAGCTGTGATTGCATCAACGGCTGCGGACACACATGAAGTTAATGCGTTGTCCTTAGAAAGCAGTAGCCCAAATTGATCACCAGAACCCGTTGAAGGCAACTGACCAACAATTAATCCATCAGTGACTTCTACACCTGAGAGATAGAAAGCGGTTGGAAGATCAACGACCAAGCCGTCAATCTGTCCATTCTTTAGAGCTGCTACACCAGCGGCGTTATCGTTAAACACTTCTGGCTTGATTCCAATTTGGTTTTCAATTGCATCAAGTGAGGTTGTACCGACAGCTGCACCTAGCTTTGCACTCTTCAGATCAGCAATAGAAGTCTTGCCCTCAATCTTGCTTCCCTTATAAGAAACAATCGCCTGTGGCGCTGTGTAATAAGGAGATGAGAAATCAACTGCCGTTGCGCGCTCTGGAGTAATTGAGAACTGCTGCAAATTAAAGTCGAAGTTCTTAGCACCAGGAGTAACTGCACTATCAAAGGTTGTACGGACCCAAACAACTTCATCGTTTGAGAATCCAAGTTGATTTGCAACTGCATAAGCAACTGCACCTTCAAAACCATTTCCGGTCTCTGGCTTGTCGTCAATGATCCATGGATAATATGCAGGTTGGCCAGTTGCGATTGTTAATTTGCCTGATTCAACTGTTGCGAGATCTGCTTTGGCACATGATGCCGCTGAATCTGAAGTAGCTGAATCACTCTTAGCGCAACCAGATAATGTCAATGAAGTTGCGATTGCAAGGATCGCTAGAATTCCAAAAGGTTTTTTCATGGTAGCTCCTCAATAGGTGGGGCGAAATAGATACGGGCAAGGCTATTAACCTGTTGCGAGGATGTCTACTCGCGACTCATGTGCATATACCCACCTCCAGCTATAAATTGTCGAGCCCAGGGGGTTGGATATCTTTGGCTATTGACTAGACTTGGCAGACTATGGCCACGACGCGGAAAGCTAAACCAGCAAAGCCAGATGTCACTATTGACCTTGTGGCTAAAGCAGCTGGCGTCAGCCGGGCAACAGTTTCGCGAGTCATGAATGGCACAGCCAAAGTTTCACCAGAGCGCGAACGCGCAGTTAAAAAGGCTATTGCACAGTACAAATTTACCCCCAATGCAACGGCCCGACGTTTGGCTGGCGGCAGGAGCGGACTCGTTGCCCTTTTGATGGAAGAGTCCAGCGAAGAGTTCTTTCTCAATCCTTTCTGGGGTTTAGTGGTCCAAGGATTTTCTTCGACGATAGCCGATGCTGGACTTCATCCGCTCTTACTTATTCGCCCTAAGACAGGTACCGACGATTCTTTATTTTCCACACTCAGAGCGGGCCAAGTTGATGGTTTAGCAATTTTCAGCTGGCACCGTTCGATAAAAACCTTTGAAAAACTTCTAGATCCGAAGATGGCCGTCGTTTTCGGTGGTGACCTTGGTGGTTCTAAGAAATTTCCATTTGTAGACGTTGATAACGTCAAGGGTGGCCTACTTGCCACTCGACATTTGATAGATCAAGGTTGTAAAAATATTGTCACAATTACAGGAGACTTAAAACTGCAGTCTGGCCGCGATCGCCTTGAAGGATTCGAGCGCGCAATGTTAGAGGCTGGTCGTCCGCTCAATGATTCAATAATTATCCAAGGTGACTATTCGCAATCAAAGGCCGAAGATCTTGCTCGTGAATTATTAAAGAAAAAAGTTAAGTTTGATGGGGTTTTCGCAGGAAACGATCAATCTGCGCTTGGGGTAATTAATGTGCTTCTGCAGAACTCAATATCTGTGCCAGGTGATGTAAAAGTAGTTGGTTTTGATGATTCACCTATTGCATCTCGAAATCAACCTTCAATAACCACTATCTATCAGCCAATGCGCGAGCTTGGAAGTGAAGTAGCCAAGAGTCTAATAGCAATTCTCAACGGCGAAGAAGTTGAGGAAAAACTTCTCGATGTTAAATTGATTAAACGAGACTCTTCGTCAAAAACTAAGTAAGACTAAAGTCCGTTGTTGGCGATAATCTCTTTATAGCGATGCGCACTTGCTTTAGGCGTCCGCTTAAAAGTTGTGTAATCAACGTGCACGATTCCAAATCGCTTTGCATAGCCTTCAGCCCACTCAAAGTTATCGAGTAACGACCAAGCAAAATAGCCCTTAACTGGAACTCCCTGTGCAACCGCTTTTTGAAGTGACTCTAAGTGTGAGGTTAAATAACGTGTTCGCTCAATATCATTAATTTGTCCATCTACAATTACATCTTCGTATGAAGAGCCATTTTCGGTAATCATGTAATAAGGGATTTCTGGCCAGTCTCGACGAATTCTTGTAACAAGATTTCCGAGGCCTTCTGGGGTGACAACCCAACCCATCGCAGTTAATGAGTTAGCTAAATGTGCTGGAGCGCTTGTATCCACGCGTTGCGGGAAAGGCATAAACCCACCATCAATATATGGCTTATCTTCGGGGCGAGCTGATCGCACAAAGCCATCAGAATAATAATTAACGCCTAGAAAATCAGTCTTCACTTTTAATAGTTCTTCATCTCCTGGCTTGATTACTCCGTTAAGTAAATCTCCATAAGTATCTAGTAAGACTTGTGAGTATTTACCGGTAGTAAAGGCCTCAATCCACCAACGATTTAAGTTTGCATCCATGAGGTCAGCGATCGCAAGTACTTCAGAGTCTTGTGGTGACTCAATATTGTTGTTATTCATATTAAGCGTTAGTCCAACTTGCGAATCTGGACGCACTGCCTTGATAGCACGAAAAGCTGCGGCATGAGCTAAAGCAGTATGGTGAGCGGCAGCAATTGCCAACGAGAAATCTTTCTTACCTGGGGCATGAACACCGTTTGAATATCCAAGCCAAGAAACACACCATGGCTCATTCAAGGTTATCCAGTTATTTACTCTGTCACCAAATGCTTCTGCACAGGCTGTTGCATATGCGACAAAAGCTCCAACAATATCTCGATTAGCCCAACCACCTTCATCTTCAAGGTGTTGCGGAAGATCCCAGTGATACAAAGTAACCATAGGTTCGATGTCAGCAGCGATGAGTGCATTAATAAGACGGTTATAAAAAGCAAAGCCACGTTCTTCGCGCACAGAGTCTCCGGCTGGAAACAGGCGCGGCCACGCAATTGAGAAGCGGTAGGCCTTTACGCCTAAGTCTTTCATGATTGCAATATCTTCATCAAAGCGGTTGTAGTGATCACATGCAGAATCACCTGTGTCGCCATTTACTACTTTGCCGGGTGTCTTTGAAAATGTATCCCAAATACTGGCACCGCGTCCATCAACATTGGCGGCACCTTCGATTTGATAACTAGCAGTCGCAGTTCCCCAAAGAAAACCATCTGGAAAATTAGAACTCATCTGCTTAAATATCCATTCATATTAAATAGTAGAATTTAAATCTTCAGTCCCCTGGATAATGTAGTTGTGCGACCACATGATCCAGGGCAACTGAAGCGTTTTGGTGAAAGCGTGGAACCGCCTTCATGTACTATTGAAAGCGGTTTCATAGGGAAAAGCAAGTCATTTTTGGACTATCTTTTGAGTTTTATCCGATTGTTATAAAGGAGTAAATATGGAAGCAAACCACACTGAGAAGCTTCTCTGGTCAGAAGAGTTTGCAGACCACGCTACGAGCAAACTCGATGCAAACACCTGGAATATGGAGCTTGGAGACGGCTCAGAGGCGGGTCTGGTTGGCTGGGGCAATAACGAAAGAGAGTTCTATACCAACGATTCTATTATTGTTAAAGACTCGCTCACTATTCATGCAATTCATCAAGGCGCAAATAGTCCTATCCAGGCTTATTACGGCCCAGCTGAATGGACGAGTGGAAAAATCCATACGGCAAAAAAAGTTGGTTTTAAATATGGGCGACTTGAAGTTCGGGCGAAGATGCCAATTGGCCAAGGGACTTGGCCGGCAATCTGGCTATTGGGTACTTCGCTCAATGATGGTGTCTCCTGGCCCGAATGCGGTGAAATAGATATTTTTGAAGGCACTGGCGCACATCCGTTCCAAGTTCAAGGAACTGTCCACGGTCCTGGTTACTGTGGAAATGAAGGATTGACTAAATTAATTCAAACAGAACGGCTTCTCTCCGATGATTTTCACACTTATGCAATCTCTTGGCATGAAGATTCAATTGAATGGTTATTTGATGGGGTTGCCTATAACAAGATAATGCGGGGCGATACGGAACTTCAGGGCAAGGCTTGGCCTTTTAATGATGAGTTCTATTTGATTATTAACCTAGCAATCGGTGGCTGGTTTGCAGGTGAGGTCGATACTAATCTTCGAGCTGCTCAGCTAGAGATTGAATGGATTAAGTACTACTCTGAAAATGGTATCGGAGAGCTCTTTCTGCACTAATGCTTGATTACTTCACCAACTCCATTGATTTGGTACGCGCGTACATAATCAAATAACATTGTTGCATCCTTAACGGCGGGATCAACGTCACCACCGAAAAGTCCACCCATTGCCAAGTTCATGATTAAGTAGAATTCATGGTCAAAAACCCAGTCTTTATCGGTCTTATTGACGGTTGCATAGAGCTGGCCATCTAAATACCAGGTAATTTGATCGGGCAACCAATCAATTGCATAGGTGTGATAATCATTTGCAAATCCATTATCCATTACGACGGTATCGCCTCGTCCTCCTCCACCTGAAAGTGGTCCGTGCAGAGTTCCATAGTTCTTCTTTGGATCTCTGCCAAGAAGTTCAGCTACATCGATTTCACCACAACCTGGCCAACCTCGATCATCAATATTTGCACCAAGTAACCAGAATGCACCCCATGTGCCCGCACCAACTGATCCTTTAATTCTTGCTTCTATCCGACCATACTTAAATCCAACTCGATCTTTTGTTACAAATTTTGATGATATCCATTCACAAGGAGCTTTGTAGTAGCAGTTAAGTGCTTCTGCTCCGGTCCGAGTCGCACTAATTGTTAGTACTCCAGTTAAATCAATTTTTGATTGAGTATCTAAATACCATTGACGCTCTCTATTACCCCAACCTTTGACTCCAAATGCAACACCATCACCATTTTGTGGAACCCAGATTGAAGGATCAACGGTTGAAGATGCTGATGCATCAAACTCATCTGACCAGATTAACGAGTACTTGCGCTCTTGAATCGGGATGATGATCCCAGTACTCACTAACTTTGCTGGTGTATATCCTTTTGCTGAGTAAACAACTGATGCAGTGATCTCAGAATCTTGATCTGCAGTTGCAACCTCATACGTTAAACCAGTTGCTTCTTTCACTTCAAAAGGTCCGCGGAACCAAGTCACAGTTGCTTTGGCATTGGCTGGAATGGTTGGAGCAAGAGCTACCGATAATTTTGTTGACGTGGCATCGGTAAAAGCAATACTCGCAGCGCCTTTAATAAAAACTTGGCCGATTACGAGAGGATTGGAACGTGATGTCGCACCAGCAACAGACTCAACATATACAAGAGTTGCACCTTTTTGTTTTGCCGTGGGCGTAAATGCCGACTTGGTTCCTGATACAGACTTGCCATTTAGCAGCCATTTATAGCTGCTTTTGCCCGCCGCACTCCACTGTGCTGGAACGGCCATAATGGATTTCCCATTAACTGAGGGCGAAATTGCAGGAGCCTTGAGGGCAGTTGGACCAGCTTGAGCTGGTTGAAGAGAGAAAAATGAAAGTAGAAGTGCGGCGACTAATCCACGAATGACATGAGATTTCATCGCCGCACTCCCCCTAATCAATTACTTGACTGTGATCTTCGATGTATAGGCCTTGCCATCGATTGTTACTTTAACAACCTTAGCTCCGGCAGAGACTGTGTACGTGAAGCCTTGGTTGGCAACAGTAACTTTTTCAGTCTTGACCTTAAGTCCAGTGATTTCTACCTTTGCAGATTTTCCTGAAGCTCCAGCGATGCCAAGAGTCAGGACGTACTTTCCACCTGTCTTCTTAGCTGAAGTGGTGATCTTTACTGCTGCTCCAGCGGCAGCAGCAGGTGCACCAAAGAAGTGGAACTCAGTCACATCTGCGACATCTGTAGTAGCACCAGTGATCTCGGGATGAATCTGGCTAAAGACAGCACCCTTAGTTGGGTCGCTGAGAACTTTGTCCGCAGATGTAGCTGCAGCGGCTTCACCCTTTGTATCGGTGTTGCGCAATGAAAAGACTACAAACCCATATCCATCGGTTGTTCCTTCAAGGAGAGCTTGATCATTTCCTTGTGAACTATCCTTCTTTGAATCTGTTGCAATCTTGCCATTTGTCATCTTGGCATTTGAACTACTAAAAGCTTTGTTCACATGTAATTTGACTACTTGGTTTGCAAGTGCAGCACCATTGTCATCAGTTACTTTGTATACAACATTTACAGTTGAACCTGTTTGCACGTAGGCCTGGCGGACTGCTTTGCCGTTAACAAACGAGTTGGTATCGGTCAAAACTGGTGAAACCAAGCGAATAGTTGGATGAGTAACTACAGGTGCAACAGGGTTGCTTGGAATGTAGTAGTGGAACTCAGAGATGACAGAGTGATCTGGCTTTTCACCAGCGACTTCAGGCAACATCTGTGAGTGCAAGTCATTAAGGCCATCTTCACTAATATTTGGCTCAGAAGTCCACGACTCTGGCTGTGGTTCTGGCTCAGCTAAAGATTTCGCAGTTGGGTCAAGGTTTCTTACTTCGAAGGTTACGTTTCCAAATGCATCGGTCTTATGAATAACAAAGCCTTGATCTAGTGGTGGCTTATCGATACCGCTAGTTATTACGTTATCAACCTGCAAAATGGCAGTTGATACGCTGTAACCCTTATTGATGCGCAGTTTTACATCCTGCCCAACAAGTGGCTTTCCATCTTTATCAGCCACATGGTAGGTCAAGTTAATCGTTGATCCCACTGGAACAAAAGAGCGTTGATAAATAAGGCCGTCCCCAAACCAACCGTTCCCGACCCAACCATTTGCCATTTTTTGATTTGCTGCCGCCTCGCTTGTGTTGGTTGCATCGAGCACTGGGCTAATCAGGGTGATATGTGCATCCGTCGGAGCTGCCGCAACTGCAGGCATAACCGCAACAAAAGATAGGCCGAGAGCTATTGCAATTGCCCCTAAACCTGAAGTGAACTTCTTGGCACTACTTATCATTTTTTACCTTTCATTCATGGAACTTTCTGGTTGTAGGAACTTGTGACTAACCTTTAACTGCGCCATCCATAACACCGCTGACTAAGCGGCGCCCGACGAAGATAAAGAGAATTAAGAGTGGAGCTGTGGCCAAGAATGCGCCACCCATTTGGAGTGCATAATCAAGGCCATACATTGGCTTTAACTGAGTTAGTGCGACCTGCAACGTAAAGTTACGTGGAGTTTGTAAAATAATGGTTGGCCACAAATAGTCATTCCAGGCGGCTAAGAATGCGAAGAGACCAAGAACAAAACTGCTCTGTCTAATGATCGGCAAAACAATGCTAAAGAAAATTTTCGGCACTGACGCTCCATCGATACTAGCGGCTTCAAGGAGCTCATTAGGTATCTGAGCGTCGATGATTTGTCGCATCCAGAAAACACCAAAGGCCGTAACTAACGCTGGAACTATCAAGCCCAAGAGCGAATCTATCAATCTCATGTTTTTGATCAACATGAACAAAGGAATAATGCCTAGTTGACTAGGCAACATCATGGTGCCGATAACAAAGAGAATAAATGATTTACGGCCTCTGAAATCTAACTTTGCAAATGCAAAGCCAGCAACGGCTGAAAACATCACTTGAGCCACAGCAATTGATATGCCTACAAGAAAGGTATTAAAGAGAGCGTTGCTGAAAAATACTCCCTCAGCATGCATTACTTTATTGGCAACGATTAAGAACCGTCCACCGGGCACTAACGATGGTGGACTCTTAGAGATTTCAGCATTAGTGTTTGAAGCAACAACAAACATCCAATAGAAAGGAAAGATTGATAAGAAGG
>CAFBLH010000031.1_pt1 | contig 19538 bp, 19 predicted proteins | sample 7268051 | NCBI WGS metagenome assembly CAFBLH01 (sample SAMEA6814031, study PRJEB35770) | freshwater metagenome | biome: Freshwater; feature: Freshwater reservoir; material: water | place: Czech Republic | collected 2016-04-20 | depth 30m m | reverse complement strand
ATGACCGTAGATAACAGCAGGAACTAATCCATCGCGACGTGCACGACGTGAAGCGCCTTTACCAAATTCGGTACGAAGTACGCCGTTGATTGTAATCTCTGCCATTTTTCTTTCCCCTTTAATCTTTTGAGTACTTCGGTGTTTACACAAAGTCCCAGCAGGAGAAATAACCCACACCGTCGATTACGGAAGTAAATTTATACCCTCGCCGGAACAGTGCAAAGATTAGCCTGCGAGGTCGAGATTATGCAAATTGCGCTTAAGAGTGGCCGTCGAAGAGGCTAGTAACTGAGCCATCCTCAAAGACTTCACGAATTGCGCGGGCAATCAGCGGTGCAATCGATAGAACTGTTAGCCCTTCGAATTTTTGATCATCGGAAATCGGGAGTGTATTTGTAATAACAACTTCAGATGCCTTGCTTGCGCGTAAGCGTTCGACTGCAGGACCAGAGAAGACTCCATGAGTGGCAGCGATGATTACATCTTTCGCGCCAGCTTCAAATAATGCATCTACTGCCTTTGTAATTGTGCCAGCAGTGTCGATCATGTCATCGATAACTACACAAGTCTGGCCCTGCACATCGCCGACCACGCGGCCAACAACGGCCTCATTTGGCTTTCGTGGATCACGTGTCTTATGAATAAATGCAATTGGACATCCGCCAAGGAGATCTGACCAGCGCTCAGCAACTCGCACACGCCCAGAATCTGGCGAAACGATTGTTAAATTCGCTCGATCTACTTTGCTTCCAACATAATTTGCCAGCATTGGCAGTGCGAATAAATGATCTACTGGGCCATCAAAGAAACCTTGAATCTGAGATGCATGAAGATCAACAACCATAAGACGGTCAGCACCGGCGGTCTTAAAGAGGTCTGCCATCAATCGCGCAGAAATTGGCTCGCGTCCACGATGCTTTTTATCTTGCCGTGCATATCCATAAAAAGGTGTTACGACGGTGATGCGCTTTGCAGATGCGCGCTTGAGTGCATCGACCATGATGAGTTGTTCCATGATCTGTTTGTTAACCGGAGCAGAGTGGCTTTGTAAAACAAATGCATCACAACCGCGAACTGACTCTTCGAAGCGAACAAATACTTCGCCATTAGAAAAATCATAAGCAGACGTCGGGGTTAATTCAATGCCAAGTTCTGATGCCACATCGTCAGCTAGTTCGGGATATCCGCGACCGGTAAATAAACGCAATCGCTTTTCAGAAGATAACCGAATCTCGCCCATGTTTAGCCTTTCGTCTGGCTTGCCTCAGCTGCTTGCGCAGATTTACTACCTGCACGCTTGCGCAGGACCCAACCTATTACATTTCTCTGCTTTGCTCTGCCAACACCAATCGCGCCTGCCGGAACATTTTCAGTAATCACAGATCCAGCCGCTGTATAAGCCCCATCACCGATGGAAACAGGTGCAACTAACATGGTGTCACTTCCAATTCGGACATGATCACCAACGGTGGTGTGATGCTTATCAACTCCGTCGTAGTTCACAAAAATCGTAGCTGCGCCAATATTGCTGCCTTCACCAATGGTTGCATCACCGACATATGAAAGATGTGGAACTTTTGAGCCAGTACCAACGGTGGCATTCTTCATCTCAACAAAGGCTCCGGCCTTAGAGCTATCACCCAGCACAGTGCCGCTACGAAGATATGTAAATGGCCCAACAGTCGCCGATTCTCCAATAATGGTATCTACTGCCAATGATTCAAGAACTGAAGCGCCTTCTTTTACAACGCAGTTGGTCAGAGTAGTACGCGGACCAATAACTGCCCCTGTTGCAATAGTTGTAGTACCTAAAATTGCGCTGCCTGGATGGATTGTTACATCGTTTGCGAGAACTACTGTGGCATCAATCCAGGTCGTAGTCGGATCCACAATCGTGACGCCATCTCGCATCCACTGATCATTGATGCGATCGCGAAGCAGTGCAGCACTTTCAGCTAATTGGACTCGATCATTAACACCTAAAATTTCAGTAAAATCTTCAAGCATGATTGCTGCAATTGATTCGCCGGCACTCTTTAAAATTCCAATAACGTCAGTTAAGTACAGTTCACCTTGAGCATTTGAGTTATTGATCTGCCCGATTGCGCTCACAAGTTTTGCACCATCAAATGCATAAACACCAGAGTTTATTTCAGCAATAAACTTTTGATCTTCAGTTGCATCGCGCTCTTCTACGATCCGTAAAAGTTCATCATTATCATCGCGAATAATGCGACCATAACCAGTGGGCTCTGGGTGCTCGGCAGTTAAGACTGATGCTGCGAAATTACCTTCATTGTGCGCCGCAAGAAAAGCCTCAAGAGATTGACCTGTGAGCATTGGAGTATCACCGGCTAGTACCAAGACTGTGCCAGCCGGTGCGCGATCTGCGAGCGCTAGCTGGGTTGCATGGCCAGTTCCGCCACGTACTTCCTGAAAAACTGTTGTTGTCGATGGAGAAATATCTGCGATGTGTGCCTCAACGCTTGTGCGGTTTGCACCTACGACAATACGGATGTTATGTGGATTCACATGATTGACTGCGGCTAATACATGTCCAAGTAACGAACGGCCAGCAACGCTATGTAGCACCTTTGCTTGGCGTGATTTCATCCGTGTTCCATCACCTGCTGCAAGAATAATTACAGTTTCTACGGCCACAAGCGAAGTCTATCGCTCCGCCACCAGGTATCGATCCTGGACCCTGGGCTTCAAAGGCCCATGTGCTAGCCACTACACAATGGCGGAACCCGTATTCTCCCTCATAAAGGGTTGTGCTCATGACCATGGGCACCGGTTTTCAGCATTTAAAAGCGAATAACTCAGGTCAATTGAGAATCTTGGCCCCATGAACTGGGCCGTATGCGCGAGCGACGCTTCCGACTACACCACTTGCTGTTAATGCGACCGCTAAATCCAAACCAGCTTCCTCATCGCTGACTAAAAATGCAACGGTTGGGCCTGAGCCTGAAACCAATGCGCCAAGAGCTCCATATTCCTGACCCACATCTAAAACTAAGCGAAGTGCCGGCCGAAGTGAACATGCCGCAGCTTGCAAATCATTAACAAGATTTGCGCCCACTGCTTTCGGATCTGCAGCAAGAAGTGCCTGCATTAACTGTTCATTAGTTTGTGGCTCTGCAATTTCAGATCCAGAGCGAAGTCGATCGCACTCTGTATACACAGCAGGTGTAGATAATCCGACCGTCGATAAAGCCAAAACCCAGTGATACGTGCCGCGTGATAGCGCTGCAGTTAATTGTTCACCATGGCCTGTACCGATTGCAGTACCACCACTTAACATAAATGGAACATCACTACCCAGCTGTGATGCAATCTCTGTCATCTCTTCGCGACTCATTCCAAGTGAATACAGATAATCAATTGCAACGATAGTTGCAGCTGCATCTGCGCTTCCGCCTGCCATACCACCTGCCACTGGAATTGCTTTTTTTATTTCGATATGTGCGTCAACTTCTAAGTCATACTCTTTGGCCATTAATTCAACGGCCTTTATTGCTAAATTGTTTGCATCCGCTGGAACCCCATGAGTCTGATCGCCAGTAATCGAAATACTTACACCACTATTTGCCGGAGTGAATTCAACAGTGACTTCATCAAAGATTGAAATAGCTTGAAAAACGGTAACGAGGTTGTGATATCCATCGGATTCGCGTGGACCAACTGAGAGTTGAAGATTGATCTTGGCGGGCACCCGAACCGTCACCTTTTTTACTGGCATGAATTGACTCTATTGCCTTGGCTAGAAATTGTCAGGTGCAAGCGATGCGATGGCACAAAAATCTGTTATCTCTAAGGCTTCCCCGCGAAGCGTTGGATTAATCCCAGCACTCTGCAGAACCAACTCTGCTGCGGCCGAAGAGCCATACGTAGATGACAATGCAGATCTGAGCATTTTTCGGCGTTGCGCAAATGCTGCATCAATAATTGCGAATGTTTTCTTCCGCAATGTCTCATCCCCTGGTGTTGCACGACGGGTAAATGAAACAAGTTTTGAATCAACATTTGGAGCGGGCCAAAAAACCGAACGAGAAACTGAGCCAGCCCCTTTGACATCGGCCCACCAAGCGGCTTTGACTGATGGAATTCCGTACTCTTTTGTGCCGGGTTTGCCTGCTAATCGATCAGCAACTTCTGCTTGGACCATGACAACACCGCTATTAATTGTTGGAAATTTCTCCAATAGATGCAACAGGACTGGAACTGAAACGTTGTACGGCAAATTAGCAACTAAAACCGTTGGTTGCACGGGTAACTCTGACAACGCTAAAGCATCTTTATTGATGACAGTTAAATTCTGTGGACTCTCGAAGTGCTCTGAAACGGTGATTGGAAGTTGCGTTGCAAGCCGATGATCGATTTCAACTGCAACGACTGATGCAGCGTTTTGTAACAAAGCTAGTGTGAGTGAGCCAAGACCTGGACCAATCTCTAGCGCAATGTCATTTTGAGTGACACCAGCAATTCGTACAATCTTGGTACATACATTAGAGTCGATAACAAAGTTTTGGCCAAGGGATTTTGATGGCTTTAAATCTAGTGCTGCTGCAAGTTCACGAATTTGTGCTGCGCCAAGTAGTGTCATGGTGCAAAAGATCCGAATAAGCGTTCAGCATTATTACTCAATGCAAAAGCAAGTTCACCAACATCACTCTCTCGTTCAACGGCCATTGCTCGAACAATTGTTGCAATCTGTGCAGGTGTATTGCTGGCTCCACGGTGTGGCATCGGCGCTAAGAATGGTGAGTCAGTTTCCACCAATAGCTGGTCTATAGGAACAATTTTAACGGCCTCACGAAGCGCCGGAGCATTCTTGAAAGTGAGGGTGCCAGCAAAGGAGAGAATGTATCCACGTTCGATACAGAGCTTTGCCATTTCTATATCTCCGGAAAAGCAATGGAAAATAGTTTTTTCTGGCGCACCGACTTCAAGTAAAACCGATAAAACATCTTCATGTGAATCACGGTCATGGATAACTAAGGCTTTCTTGGTCTTCTTGGCTAATTCGATATGCCATTTGAAAGACTCTTGCTGACGAGATCGCAATTCTGGTGGAGTTCGGAAATAATCCAAACCTGTTTCACCAATAGCTCGAACTCGTGGGTGTTCAGCGAGCTCGGCGATTACTGCCCAATCAGCCGTTAAATCTGCAACCACAGGTGCTTCGTTGGGGTGCAACGCAACGGCGGCCAAAACAGATGTATTCCACTTTTCTGCCGCAGCTACACACCATCGTGATTGCTCAGCTGAATATCCAACTTGAACAATTCGATCAACATTTACTGATCGAGCCTCCTCGATTACATCTGCAACTTCCTGTGAGTCTGGAGCGGTATCAGTAATGATCTCCATATGCGCATGGGCATCAACAGTCGCAACTGGTAACGGCTCGGGCAAAGGTGCACGCGGGCGATCAATATCGCGATTATGGCGATCAGCCATATTTACTATGCGCTCGTTTCTAGACGCGGAAACAAAACAGGAGTTTTAGTTACGACAGACCCAGCAGGAAGTTGACCCCACGATGCCACGTCACTGATTTTCTGTGTTGACAAATCACCCAAAGAGTTTTGCGCACCCAAGCTCTGCCATAAAATTTCACACGTTGCTGGCATTACCGGGTTCAGCAACACTGCGAGTGCACGCAGAGATTCAGCAGTGTTATATAAAACGCCTTCGAGTATCGCTTGATTCGCCGGGTCTTTTGCCAGAATCCATGGCTCTTTTTCCGTGACATAACCATTTACTTTCTTACAAAAATCCATAATTGCCAGGATTCCACCTTGAAAATCTAATACGCAAATAGCTTCATCAGCCTTAGTTGCAGCTGTTTTTAAGGCTGCCTCTAAACCTGGGTCATGACTTACTGCTGGCAAGATGCCTGCACAATATTTCTCAACCATCGCGGCAGAACGCGAAGCTAAGTTGCCAAAGTCATTAGCTAGTTCTGATGTATACCGGGCCGACATGTCTTCCCACGAGAAAGAGCCATCTGTTCCAAATGGAATTGCGCGCATGAAGTAATACCTAAATGCATCAACACCGAAGTGATCTGTAATGTCTTTAGGGGCGATGCCAGTGAGCTTGCTCTTGCTCATCTTTTCGCCACCAACAAGTAACCAACCATGAGCAAATACTTTTTTTGGTATCGCTAACCCTGCAGCCATCAACATTGCTGGCCAGATAACTGCGTGAAACCGCAGAATATCTTTACCTACTAAATGGACATCTGCAGGCCACGTGCTCGCAAATTTTTTGCCACCTTCGGAATCCGGTGCATCCGTAAGCCCAACTGCAGTTGCATAATTTAAAAGTGCATCGAACCACACGTAGACAACTTGGTCGGTATCCCACGGAACAGGAATTCCCCAATCAAATGTTGAACGTGAAATTGAAAGATCCGAAACTCCTCCTTCTAAAAATGAAACCACTTCATTGCGCGCACTCTCTGGTTGGCAAGCATCTGGATTTTTACGATAATGCTCAAGCAGTTGATCTGTAAATGCTGATAATTTAAAAAACCAGTTGTTCTCATTAACAAGTTCGATTGGTTTGCTGTGAATAGGACAGCATTTTTGTCCATCGATTTCAAGGAGGTCACCAGGTAACTTAAACTCTTCGCAACCAACACAGTAAGGCCCTTCATATTTACCAGCGTATATATGTCCAGAGTCTTTGAGTGATTGTAAAAATGTTTGCACTCGGACTGTGTGCCGTTCTTCAGTGGTACGAATAAAATCATCATTAGCGATATTTAAGCTAGCCCAGTTAGGCTTCCAGGCGTCTTGGACTAAGCGATCAACCCATGCCTGTGGCGCAGTCTTATTTTCTTCAGCTGTGCGCATTACTTTCTGGCCATGCTCGTCTGTGCCGGTAAGAAACCACACTGACTCACCTTTTTGACGATGCCAGCGCGTTAATACATCGCCAGCAACAGTTGTATACGCATGACCAATATGTGGAGCGTCATTGACGTAATAAATCGGCGTCGTTAGGTAAAAGGATTTAGTCACGTGCTCATCTTATTAGCATCAACCACTGCGGCATAAACAAGGCGTTTTGCAATGCCGAACTCTTGTGCCACCGATGCAATTGCAGCCTTGCGATCCATTCCAGCGGCCTCAAATTCGCGAACCCGTGCGACCATCTCATCGGCCGTCATCGCCGCCGAGTCCGTCGAAGCCCCCTGCACAACGAGAGTAATTTCGCCTAGTACTTCAGTCGTGTCAGCCCATGATGAGAGTTCACTCAATGTGCCGCGGATAGTTTCTTCATAACGCTTTGTCATCTCGCGACAGATTGCACCGCGTCGGTCGCTACCAAAAACTGTTACTGCATCACCTAAAGAATCACCTAAGCGATGAGGTGCTTCAAAGAAAACCATCGTGCGCTCTTCATGGCGGAGCTTTTCATAGGTAGCTAATCGTGCCCCTGTTGCTCTGGGAAGAAAGCCTTCAAAAGTAAATCGATCAGTTGGAAGGCCAGATAATGCAACTGCCATAGTCACAGCACTTGGTCCGGGAATAACACTGACTTCGATTCCTTGTTGTATTGCATCACGCATTAAGCGAAAACCTGGATCGCTGATTGTCGGCATACCAGCATCTGATACAACTAAAACAGTTGCACCTGACGATAACTCATTTAAAAGTTCACGGGAGCGCTCTTCTTCATTTCCCTCAAAAAACGATAATACTTTTGCAGTAAATGTCACATCGATATCAGTGCAGAGTCGATGAAATCTCCGCGAGTCTTCGGCGGCAATAATTGTTGCGCTTTCGATGGCTAACTTCAGGCGAGTACTTGCATCGCCAGGGTTTCCAAGCGGGGTTGCCGCCAATATCAGAGCCATTGGAGCATCATCTCAGTAATTTCCTCGATTGAGAGCATACGATTGCGAACATGATCGCCGCGCTTACCCCAATCTTGATTGCCGTTTCATCCTTGGCGCTGCGATTAATCAACCTGTCTACGCCTAAGGGCTTCGTTTTTGACGAAGTTTATTACGTCGATGGTGCACGAGATTTCTTAAAGTACGGAGTCGAAGTCAACGGGAATCAGCCTGAGTTTATTGTTCATCCCCCAGTCGGAAAATGGATGATTGCAATTGGTATCAAGATCTTTGGTGAAAATGAGTTTGGTTGGCGATTTGCAACCGCGATAGTTGGCGTCTTACTGATACTTCTATTTGCACGATTCATTCATATTCTATTTTTCTCACCATTACTGACAGCGATGGCTGCTGCATTGATTGCCATGGATGGGATGGTGTTAGTACATTCAAGAACAGCGCTTCTTGATTTGTTTCTGACTTTCTTTGTTTTATTGGCTGTATACCTCTGGTATCGCCAACGGCACTGGTATGCCGGAATCGCCATTGGTTTAGCTATTGGTACAAAATGGAGTGCGTTATATTTCTTAGTAGCTATTGGGCTGATATCTATTTATCGAGTATTTACGTCTCACTCTGGTCGCTCTCTGTTAAAACCCACATTGATGAAAATCTCACAGTATGGCTTGCTTCCAATCGCGGTTTATGTCACTACATGGAGTGGATGGTTTACAAGTAATCGTGGATGGGACAGACATTGGTCTTCAAATGCATTCAAATCGTGGTGGCACTATCACGCAGAAATGTTAAGTTTTCATACAAACCTAACAACTAAACATTCCTACCAAGCTAACCCTTGGAGTTGGATGGTCATGGGGCGACCTACATCATTTTTCTATAACTCCCCGCAGTCATGCAGTACAAAAAACTGCGCGCAGGAAGTACTAGCAATTGGCACTCCGATCCTCTGGTGGATTGGCACGATTGCAGTTACCGTTGTTTTCGGGCTTTGGTTTCGCTCCATCGCAACAAGAAAATTCGATAAAATCCTCAATCTCGTAGTTCTTGGAATTTGTGCTGGCTACCTTCCGTGGTTCTTGCTTCAGCAGCGCACAGTCTTCACTTTTTATGCAGTTGTTTTTGAACCGTTTATGCTCTTAGCCATTATTTACTGCGCAAAATTAATGCTAAATAAATCCAAGAACTCAGTAATTTCTATGGGCATAGTCTCTACTTTAGTTGTGCTGGTATTTCTCAACTTCATCTACTTTTTCCCGATTTTTACGGGTCAAGTCATCAATTACTCAGAGTGGATAAAGATGATGTGGCTACCTTCTTGGATCTAGTTATTCGTTAGCGGCCTTAGCTTGATTAAGACGATCTACGGCTTCATCTGCAAGCTGCTGATCAAATATCTGATCTCGAGATGGTGAGGCGGCGGCAAGTGCTTCACGCTCAAGACGCTCTTGTTCCTCGCTCCATGCACCTGGAATTGTTAAATCTATAACGCGCTTTGGAATAATCGCCTTTGGTGCACTTACATATGTTGGCACAGGTGTTTCTGCAGGCTGCCAAGCGTTGCGAACTGATGCACTTCCTTGCGGCAAAATAACAACACCTTTGAGTTCGCGTTCAGAAAGTGGAATCCATTGCTCTTGAGAAGGTTTTGGCGTAACAACTTCTACAAGATTGGTTGCAGATACACCAGCAGTACGTCTTTGCAGTTGCTGAATACGGCGATGCTGAATACTGCTAGCAACACTTTGGCGACGTACATTCGCAATATAGATTAAAACCCCCGTTGCAGGGATAAGTGCATATAAAAATGGCATCGTGTTCATGAAGCCTCCTACCAAAGTTGATAAAAGTGAAAAAGCTAAAAGCCCAAAAATAATACGCCGACGCATGAGAAGTTGTGCAATTTTTGCTTCACGATCCAAATCAATATGTAAGTGTTCACCCTGAGAATGAAGAGAAGAGTTTGCTACTACAGTCAGCGCCACTTTAAATCTCTCAACTGACTTACCTGAAAATTCATTGCGGTCATGGATCCAGCGGGGTGCAAAATAGGCAACCCACATTCCAATGATTGCAACGTAAATTAGTCCGGAAGCCATGATGTACAAAGATAAAGGAGGATTGAATACTTTTATGGGATTTAGACGCTACTTAATTGAAGGATTTTCCCTTACGAAACAAATGTGGTCTCGCCAATCGCCATCAATATGGAGGTAGCGAGCTCGATCTCCTTCGAATACATACCCAGATTTTTCAGCGACTCGACGAGATGCTGCATTTTCTGGTCGCAGATTTATCTCGAGTCTGTGGAGTAAGAGATTTGAAAAAGCGAACTCAGTCACAAGCCCTACAGCGACTGTTGTGTACCCTTTATTTGCATAGTTACGGTCTATCCAATAGCCAATGTGGCCCCCACGTAGCGCCCCTAAAATCACCCCTCCCAAAGAAATCTGCCCGATGAGATTACGGCCATGCCAGATTGCAAATGAAAATGATCGACCCTCACGGGCCTCGCCGTTGAGAGTCCTAACCATCCCAAAATAAGAGGGAAGGTTCTGCGCCTCCCCTTCTACATTCAGGGTTGGAATAGTGGCCTCCCACGGGGCCAGCCATTCTCTATTTTCGGCGCGGGCCGAGTTCCATTGACTGCGATCTCGAAATCTCAGTGGCCGCAATAAAATTTCATTCCCGGTAATTACTACTGGCCAGGGCTGGGTCATCGAGTACCTAGATATATCTGCGCTCGAGGATTACAACTGTTACTTGATCACCAGCCGATAATTTGGTTACTTTCTCACTAACCGCAATAAATGCGTTTGCATCAGAGAGTGTAGAAATCTCCTCTTGGCTATTTAGTGGCATAACAGATTTTGCATCTTCGGCCAACGTTGCACGAATATAAGTTCGCATTCCAGGTTCAGAATGAATAGCTCGCTCTAACTTTGCCTTCACAGAAGGTCGATGAATTGTAGAAGCACCAAGCATTGTTCTAATCATTGGACGTACAAATAATTCGAATGAAATATAAGCGGCAATGGGATCACCTGGAAGGGTTACTACCGGAGTCTTATCTGGTCCAATCTGGCCATAGTTATGGCGCCCACTCATTTCGATATCCATATCTACAGTTGTAATTTCACCTAGACGCGAAAGAGTTCGGGTGATTAAATCAAATGAATCATCTTGCCGCTCGCCACTAATAATTATTAGGTCTGCACGAACTAATTGATCTTCAATGACGCTTTGGAGTTCATCTTCATCATCAGGAATTGAGTGAACCCGATATGCAACTGCACCTGTTTCGCGTACCGCGGTTGTTAATAGCCAAGAATTAGTTTCGTACTCTTCGTCATGGGTAAGTGGCTTACCTGGCTCAACAAGATCCGGCCCCGCCGAAAGAACCACAACACGAGGATGCGGGCGGGTGGGTAGATGATCACGGCCGATGGAAGCTGCAAGACCTATCTGGGTCGACCGAATTCGACTTCCTGCTCGCATGACAAGCCGTTCGCCGGCATACACATCCTCGGCCAGCGTCGCACCGTGGGCATCCAAAAGCGGCATTTCGAAGGATTCGAGTGGCTTACAGATTGCTATAAGACTCGTAAGAAAGTCGTCGACCCGCGCGTGCTCTGCCATAATCACACCATACTTGTTAGGCCGCACTTTGTATGGGATTTAGCCCCAAATAACTCCGGAGATACGACATGAATCAGAACACAGTTAAGAAAGAGCTTCGCGAGCGTTTGCGTCGTGAGCGACGACAAAAATTCATTGAATCCAATTTCAATATTATTTTGAAGTCTCCAGAAATTATTGCTGCCACAACGATTGCTTCTTATATTTCATACGATATCGAGCCCAGCACTGTTGAGATTAATAAGGCATTTTTAAAAGCGGGCAAACGGTTACTAGTGCCACGAGTCCATGGCGAAGTCCTTGAGTGGATTGAATGGGATGGTGATGAAAAACAACTTAAAGTAACAAAGAAACTTTTCGAGCCAATCGGTAAACCTGCTACAGATTTAGATTCAATAGATGTAGTGGTGGTCCCAGCACTTCACATAGATCAACAGGGATATCGCTTAGGTCAAGGTGGTGGCTATTACGACCGCGCCCTTGCAAATTTGCCAGGCTGGAAAATCGGTTTAGTTCATGCAGGTGAGTTGTCGAGCCTTAGTCTGCCACGAGAGGTCCATGACATCCCTGTTGACGCCGCTGCTACACCGTCAATTGTTGTGCGCTTTAAAATTTAATAGTGCGGAAGATTTCGCGCCATAACAATTCGTTGAATCTGATTTGTTCCTTCATAAATCTGCGTTAGCTTTGCATCACGCATCATTCGTTCAACTGGATAATCAGAGACATATCCGTATCCACCCAAAACTTGAATTGCATCCTGCGTAACCTTCATGGCTACATCACTCGTGAAACACTTACTTGCAGCTGAAAAGAATCGTAAGTCTTTTTCATTATTTTCACTTTTCACAGCAGCGGCATACGTCAACTGTCGTGCAGCCTCAATATTCATTGCCATATCAGCCAACATAAATTGCACAGCTTGAAAATCAAATATTTCTTTTCCAAATTGCTTACGCTCATGCGAATACTTTGTCGCAACATCTAAAGCTCCCTGCGCCAGTCCCAATGCTTGCGCGGCAATCGTGATTCGCGTATGGTCCAAAGTATTCAGAGCCAGCGAATATCCAGCCCCAACTTCACTTATTCGACGGTCATCACTTAGTTTGACGTTATCGAAATAAACTTCACGTGTTGGAGATCCTCTAAATCCCATCTTCTTTTCTGGAGCTCCAAAAGATATTCCGGGATCCGATTTTTCAACAATGAACGCATTAATTCCTTTTGAGCCAAGCGATGAATCGCCTTGGGCTATAACAGTGTAGAACTCAGATACTCCTGCATTTGAGATCCACTTTTTGCTTCCATTGAGAATCCAACCATCGCCATCGCGCTCGACTTTTGTTCGAAGTGCTGATGCATCAGAACCCGCATCTGATTCTGATAGGCAGTACGAAAATCCTTTTCCGGCAACTAACTGAGGAAGCCAACGCTTTTTCTGTTCATCATTTCCTCCCAAAATTAATGGAAGTGAACCAAGTTTGTTGACCGCCGGGATTAAGGATGATGCGCCACATACTCGTGCGACTTCTTCAATAATGATGACTACCGCTAGTGCATCTGCACCATCACCACCAAAAGCAGTGGGTACATGTGCCGCACTTAAACCGGCTTTTTGTAAGGCGTCCGCAGCCTCTTGCGGAAAACGATGATCTTCATCGACTGAGTGCGCAAACGGCGCAATCTCTTTTTCCGAAAGTGAGCGAACACTTGCGCGCAACTCTTTGTACTCACCCGGCAAGTCAAAGATATTTTCCATTATGGTTCATTCCTATCGCGTTGGGCTAACTCTTGTAAATACTGGTTGTACTCCGCCAAATCATCAGGCCTTCCCATCGCTGCATTTCGTGCAGTGTTTCGATCAATACGTTTTGCCTCACGGGAGTCATCTTTGACCCAACTTATAAATGTCGCAACCAGAGCCAAGAGGATTGGAATTTCGCCCATTGCCCAGCCAATCGAACCACCTAGCTTCTGGTCTGCCAATAAATCTGTAAGCCATGGAGTTTTTAGAGAGGCGAAATATCCTCTATCAATAAGGGTTGTGGTTGACATTAAAGCAACTGAAAAGAATGCATGGATACTCATGGCGGCGAAGACAACGACGATTCGAACTAAGTGCGGGATTCTGCGTGGATTTGGATCAATTCCAATAATTACGTGAAAAAACAAAAGTCCGGCAAGAAGAAAGTGGATGTTCATAAAGAGATGGCCAGCATGACTTTGCATCAATGAACCAAAAAGACCCGTGAAGTAGAGTGCAAATAAAGACCCGTCAAAGAATGCTAATGCGACGATGGGATTGGTATAGAAAGTTGCTAATTTTGAGTGAAGTGCAGCGAGCAATGTTCCACGAACTCCCTGTTCATCTTTATTGCGACCCTGTGGCAGTGTCCGCAAGGCCAAAGTAATTGGTGCGCCTAACACCAATCCGATTGGTGCAATCATTCCTAAAATCATATGCGCAACCATGTGATAAGAAAAAGCAAAATGTGCGTATAAACCAAGTCCGCCACTTGTTGCAAAATCAATGAGCGCAATTCCTGATGCAAATGCAATAGTGCGACCTACTGGCCATTTGTCACCACGGCGAGTCAAAACCAAAACACCCTTTACATATAGAGCCACCGCTGTAATTAAGATGCCAATCATTAATGCATCTGGCTCGTAACTAAAAAAAATTCGTCCCCACGTAGGAGCTGATGGGGTTGAAATTCCTGAAACTGCAATTGCTGGATCAAACTTTGGAGGGTTTGGTCGCTCTGGTGGGTGATTAGAAGAGAGCCATGCACCCATAGCAACCGTAATAACCATAATGAGCGCTTCAATAAAAATTAATCTGCCAAATGCGGGCCAATCAATTCGATCGCGTTTTGCTAAATTTTCACGGTGCAAATATCCAATTGCTACTAAAACTAATGTGAGTGTAATTTTCCCGATTACTACATATGCATATGCAGAGTTCCACGCCCCTTGAAAATCTAAACGTGCCCAAGCGTTAACGGTGCCGCTGGCTATAACTGCGATTACCGACCATAAAGCCAACTCACTAAATCGATGCACTGCAAGTGGGCGATCATCTGGCTCAAGGAGTGCGATTGCAATAACTCCTCCTACCCACAGAGACAGAGCCACCACGTGAATTACTAAAGAGCCAATCGCTAGCGCATGTGAGCCGCCTGATGCAGCGTGACTTTGAAATACCGGGGCAACCAGACCGAGCATAGAAAGAATGAGCAAAAAAACTGTGGAGAGTATTTTCTTAACTCTAAAAGCAGATGCAGTAATCAGGAGCGCTATAACGGTTTGGAAGAATAAGTATTGTCCAAGAGTTATCTGGGTAATAAAAGAACGCAGCATTGTTGCATCTAAAGCGACTGATACTGGCTGATCCAAAATAGAGGCTAATGTAAAAACAATTGTTCCAAAACTTCCAACTGTCCACATTAAGCCTGAGCCCCACAATAAGCGGCGGAGTTTTTCTGCTTGCGAAGAAAGTTTGCCCTCTGTATCGGCCAGCAAGAAACCCATAGCAAGTAAAGTTCCGATAGTTGTAAAACTGCCAATTAGGGAAAGATATTTAAAGATTACATTAAAAGCGATCATCGATCCCTAAATAGCTTTCGTGCATACAGCGAAAGGCCAATGAGAACAAAGAATGCAAAAATTAATATTACAAAGATAAATACATTCGTTCCCCAACTACTGCTAGCAGGAGTTTGTGATTGTTGAGGAGTTGGAGTTGGCTCAGTCGGAGTGATCACGCTCGGTGCTGAATAATTGAATGTAAAAGATCCTTGAAGGGGCACTTCTCCCTCTGAATAAAGCGTGTAAGTGACCCGATAAATTCCCGTTTCAGTCAATGGCATCAAGCCAACTGATGCATTGACATCATCGACTGTGATTGTTCCATCGTCTACGCGAATACCTGACGGGTCGGTGACAACTAACTCGTTGGCATCTGGAATGAGTGGAGTTTGGGCTGTTAGGGTGACTGAACTAGGTGGGGTCGTCAGAGTTGATCCGCTTATCGGTGAAGTTGTAATGAGCGAATTAGCCGATGCGCCAACTGTCCCTAAATAGATAAGTGAGATCAGAATTGTGGTCAGACCCTTGATTCTCATAGTAACCCCCCTCATTCTTTGCTCACGATTCGACCCTATCGTGCCACTTCTTTAGACTTAGTATCTACCCCGAAGCAAGGGGTTAGCCGAGAATGGAGGAGATATGCCAACTTACCAATACGCATGTACCGCCTGCTCTCATGAGTTCGAGGCGGTCCAATCATTTTCGGATGACTCTCTCACCACATGCCCCGAGTGCGAAGGTGAAATTCGAAAGATTTATTCGGCGGTTGGTGTTGTCTTTAAAGGCTCAGGTTTCTATAAAACGGACTCTGCGAAAAAGCCAGTTTCTAAAGAAAGTTCAACTCCTGTTGCCCCTGCACCTGCTGCCCCTGCACCAAAGGCGGATTAATCTTCGTGATGCGGCGGTTTATCTGATTGTATTTCTCTATCACGTTGTGCCGCTTCAGCGGCGGCTTCAGGATCGATCTCATCTGTTGTCACTGTAGGAAAGAGATCGCTCATGGCCAGTAGTCTAGATGTAGAAACGGGAGTTCGGTGTGTTTGAGAAGCTAGGTATTTTTATCGTTAAGCGCCGCAAGGCGGTACTAGTGCTCTTTTTACTTGCAACGCTGCTGGCTGGGGGTGTTGGTTCTCAAGCCTTTGGCAAGTTAGACACTGGTGGGTATTCAGATGAAAATAGCGAGTCAGCTAAAGCCTTCACTTACCTTATTAAAAAATTTAAAGTCCAAGAGCCTGCAGCGATATTAGTCGTTGACTCTGGAACTACCGACATAAATGACCCAGCTGTCACAACCAAAGTCAGCGCACTTGAACAAGAGATAGCCACGGTCCCTGGAGTATCGAGAACGCTTTCTTATTGGAGCGCTGGCAATCCGGCTTCACTCAAATCTATTGATGGAAAAGCTGGCTTCATTTTCATTTTCTCCAGTTCAGATGCTTTTGACTGGAACGCACTAGGTAATTTAGGTGCAACCATTCAGAAACGTTTTGACGGCAATTATCAAGGCTTAACCATAAGCGCGGCTGGCGGTGCAGTAATTACTCATGCAATAAACCAGCGGATTGAAAAAGACTTAATCCTTGCCGAATCGATTGCAATTCCATTGACATTCCTGCTACTGCTCCTTGTTTTTGGTGCACTTGTCGCTTCTGCAATGCCACTTTTCATCGGCATAAGTGGAATTTTTAGCTCTTTCTTAATTATTTATCTATTAACTCTCTTCACGAATGTCAGCGTTTTCGCTCTTAACTTAATCACTGGTCTGGGACTCGGCCTTGGAATCGATTACGCACTCCTGATGGTTAATCGCTTTAGAGAAGAGCTGCACCATGGACATTCAGTTGAAGAGTCAGTAATTACAACTGTTAAAACCGCTGGTAAGACTGTCTTTTATTCTGGCCTGACAGTTTTGGTAACGATGGCTTCACTCTTGTTCTTCCCTCTCAATTTCTTGAAGTCATTTGGTTATGCAGGCATTGCAGTCATTACTTTTGCTGTATTTGGTGCAGTGATAGCCCTACCAGCACTGCTAGCAATTCTTGGGACAAAGATCGACAAAGGTGTAATTCGAAAAAGTGCAATTACTCCAAAGGAAGAAGGACGCTGGGCAAAAACAGCACGTGCAGTCATGAAGCGCCCAATACCAATTGTGATTGCCTGTCTTGCCATACTTGGCGTGATGGCAGCTCCTGTAATGAATATCGGGTTTGCACAAGTTGATTCTCGCGTCTTACCAGCATCGGACCCAGCAGCTCGCGCGGCACACATCATCGAAACACGTTTTGATGGAATGGCTGGAAGCCCAATTGAAATAGTCATTCCAAATGGTGTTGGCAAGGAATCTGAGATCACCACATTCCTCGACAAAGTACGAGCCAGTAATGGAGTCGTAAATATTGGCCCGATTGAAACTTTTGGCAAAGACATTCGTGTCCGGGTTATATCCTCACTTGCATCTCGTACGAAAGAGTCCGAAAAAGTTATTCACTCTATTAGGGCTTTAGATGATCGCCCAGTTGGGATGCTCATTGGTGGAGGGGCAGCTGATTTCACTGACTCACAAGATGGGATAGCTAAAAAACTTCCCTTGGCACTAGGTTGGATCGCGCTGACCGTAATGATCTTGATCTTTGTTTTCACGGGTTCGATAATCCTGCCGATTAAGGCAGTACTACTCAACGGTCTTTCATTAGCCGCAACTTTAGGTGCGATTACATGGATCTTTATCGATGGTCATCTGAAATGGCTAGTCGGGGATTTCACTGTCACGGGATCTCTTGATACTGGTTCAGTCATCTTGGTAGCTGTCGTCGTATTCGGACTATCGATGGACTACGAACTATTCCTTCTTTCACGTATTCGAGAAGAACACCTAACAGGTAAAAGCAATGTTGAATCCGTTGCAGTTGGACTGCAACGATCAGCGCGAATTATCACCGCCGCCGCGCTTATACTTGCAGTTGTCTTTGCTACCTTTGTAACTAGCGGAGTCACATCGATAAAAATGCTCGGTTTTGGCGTAGCTCTTGCAGTTCTCTTAGATGCCACTTTGGTCCGTGCTTTATTAGTACCAGCGCTTATGCGCCTATTCGGCGAACGTAACTGGTGGGCTCCGCACTGGATGCAGCGCTTTACTCTCAAGCATTAGTTAAAAATGGCTGTGAAGTGTTATTTTGAATTGCAGGTAGTGCCGGGCTCGGGTAGCGTTTTTCTATGAGAAAACTTTGTGTCGCTGTACTGGTATTCATGTTAATTGGCAGCGGAGTTGCCCAAGCTCATCAACCCGTTGTTTTGTTGGATTCAGATACAACTGCCGCTAAGGGACCTTTGCTGACCGATGGAACTGTTTCTTATGCCATCAGGGCATCGTTCACAAAATCTGGACAAAAGAAAGCTTTTAGAGCTCAATTAAATGCCGGAGATGCTCTTTCGGTTCAGTACTTGATTGTTGATAAGAAACCAGAGAATGCTTTACGCACGAGTGCGCTTCCAAGATTAGTAATCACATCACCTACTGGCACATCAGTTACCGTAAATTTAAATGAACGCGTCAAGTTTTACGAACCTTTTAGTAAAGTAAACTATTTATACCTTTCTCGCTATAGTGCAGTTGCAAAAGCGGGTGTCTATAGCTTCACTATTACTTCAAAGGGTAAAGCTGAGATCACAGTTGCAGTTGGTGATAAGGAGATTGCAGGAGAGGTGTTGCGCGGTACAAAACCAACTCCTACTTCAACAACATCTCCAACGCCAACCCCAACTCCATCTGCTTCAACCTCTGGCTACACCATGGCGCAGGTGAAGGCTAACAACAGTGCAAAAAGCTGTTGGGCTGTAATTGATGGATTTGTTTACAACTTAACCACTTGGATTAATTCGCATCCTGGTGGTGCAGGAGCAATTGTCTCCTTATGCGGTACTGATGCAACAGCAGCCTTTAAATACCAACATGCAAATCAAGGTAAACCAGCTGCCAAGTTAGATTCTTTTCGATTAGGCGCACTCTCTCAGTAGTTCATTTAAAAAAGTATCGATTGATAGAAGTGTCCTCGGCGGGAGTTGAACCTGCGACCTACCGCTTAGGAGGCGGTTGCTCTATCCACTGAGCTACGAGGACTTATTGGATATCGAGGGCAATCTTGTCATGAATTATTGGTGGGTCTAGACTCAGGAATCTAACGAAAAGGATGTTATTTCCTCATGAGGGGCCAACGATGAAGGCGCTAGTTATAGGCGCGGGTGGAGTTGGCAGCGCTATTGTCAATATCGCATCGCGAAAAAGTTTCATCACTTCCATGGTTGTCGCAGACCGCACATTGTCACGTGCTGAAGCTGCTGTGACCCGGATCAAGGATTCAAGGTTTTCTGCCGCCGAAGTTAACGCCGCCGAGCTTGAAGATTTGAGGACCTTGATCCGTAAAGTTAAGCCGGATGTAGTTAT
>CAFBLH010000030.1_pt1 | contig 19721 bp, 17 predicted proteins | sample 7268051 | NCBI WGS metagenome assembly CAFBLH01 (sample SAMEA6814031, study PRJEB35770) | freshwater metagenome | biome: Freshwater; feature: Freshwater reservoir; material: water | place: Czech Republic | collected 2016-04-20 | depth 30m m | reverse complement strand
GATTCTGCTATCGCCTGAGTCATCCCAAAAGTTCCTGTTGGAATTCCGCCGGCAATCGCCTTTCCAATCGTTAAAAAGTCAGGTTTTAAGCCGAGATCAGCGGTCATTCCACCTGGGCCAACAGAAATAGTGTGTGTCTCATCAATGATAAGAATGGTGCCATATTTTTTAGCTAACTTCTGGACTGCATCTAAATAGCCGGCTTTAGGTAAAACGATTCCTACATTAGTCATTGCAGGTTCCATCAAGATTGCCGCAACATCGCCGTTTTCCAGCGCTCTTTCCATTCCGACCAAGTCATTGAATTCAACCACTCGAGTTGTGATATCCATTGAAACCGGTGCACCAATATTTCCCTCGCGAGCAACTGTGTTACCACTTGAATCAATAGTTGCAAAAGTTTCATCAACGCTTCCGTGATAACAGCGATCGATTACTATGATTTTTGTGCGTCCAGTTATCATTCTGGAATAACGAATAACATGGCGATTTGCATCTGTCGCCGAAACTGTGAACTGCCAAAGCGGTAAACCGAATCGACCTGCAAGCTCTTTTGAAACAATCTCTGCATCGGCAGTAGGTAACATTGCTGTGATTCCCTTGCCAACTTGTTCCCGAATAGCAGCAACAGTGGCATCCGGTGAATGGCCGGTCATTGAACCCGTATCCCCTAAACAGAAATCAATGTATGTATTCCCATCCACATCAGTGAATCGAGCACCTTTAGCATTCTCAACAAATACTGGATATGCGCCAGGCCACTTGGCCATCCAAGACATTGGGACCCCGCCTGGCATGTGCGCTTTACCTTTTTCGAAAAGCTCGCCACTTTTCGGATGCAATGCTAAAAAGCGTGCATCTTCACGGGCACGTAGTTGTGCTAAATGTGTACGGTTGATCATTTTTTAATCCAAATCCAATCGTTCGAAAACAAATAAAGCTTCTATGTAATCCTCACCAGTGATTCCTAAATTTTGGGCATCAGGTGGTGCGGTCTGTGGTTCGATACAAACTCCTTCGCTATCTTCGGTGTAAACAACCCACCAAGGAGCATCACTCTCGATAGAAATCCGAGCAACGTCTTCCCAGACAACCGCTGGAGTTCCCTTGATTCCGATAAATGCGTCATCCCAAGGTTGCGCAGTTGGTGCACAGCGTTCGCCTGTTGGAATTCCTTCAAAGTTTCGAATCAACATTTCAGTTGCTTCAAACTCAATTTCCGCACTCCCGCCACGGTCTAAGTCGCGGGAAAACCATGGGTGCATTCCCATCCAGATTGGAATATCACAGCCATTAGCATCGTATTCGAGTGACCAGCGCACGGCATCATCTAAAACTTCTATGCGTTGTTCTACTGTTGCACCGTTATACGGTGCTGGTAAATGTAAAAGTGAGCGCCCTGGGCCAATTTCCTGCCACGAAGAGATGAGCCCGAAACCATGTAATGCATGTGGTGGATCGATTGTTGCAGGTAACTGAAAACTCTCACCTTTTGAGTTTGTAATCAAACCCTCATTAATTCGACCAGCCCAAGGCGCCATAGCATACCAACCCGATGTATGCACTTGACCTCTAAATGGAACTGCGAATTCATTATCACGCCATTTGAGTGAGACTATTCGTCCACCATTGTCGTCATCTATCGCGATTTGAAACTCGGCATCATCAATGAACTGCATTATTTTTCCATTGCTTCTACTAATTCGTGCTTGTATGGGGGTTGGGCACCTGCGCGTGAACATGTAATTCCGGCTGCCACTGCAGCTTTTTGCAAAAGTGACTTAAGAGCTTCACCATGTAGGCCAGCAACTGAATGGTGGATTACTCCCTCGACGATAATTGCACCAACGGTATCACCGGCCCCAACGGTATCAATAACAGTAATTTTTGCTCCATCGACTTCTTCAATTCCATGCTCTGTAAATCCAATAATTCCCTGTGCGCCGCGGGTAATGACGACACAGCTAACACCTACTGCAAGCCATCGCTTAGCTACTTCATTTAAGGATTCATCTGGGTAGAGCCACTTAAGGTCATCATCGCTGACTTTCACTATTGAAGATAAACCAATCCATTTTTCTACAGCCACAACGTAAGTTTCTCTATTCCCCAACACCGAGGGGCGAATGTTTGGATCAAAAACAATTGGAGCAAACTCACCAACTCGCATCGCCCAATCAAATAAAACACTTGCCCCAGGCTCAATTATGGTGACCAGTGTGCCGATATGGAGTACAGATGGCTTTTGTCGTTCAGGGTCAGGAAGCCAAGAGAGACTGAAATCAAATGTTGCAGTTCCATCTATATGAAACTCATAACTTGCACCGCCGAGAGTATCCAAAGTAACTGTTGCGGTGCAGGTAGGTTTTTCACTTGTTAAACAGTGGCTTAACCCAACACCGTCGCGGACTAATTCTTTGCGTGCATTTACTCCGTATTGGTCAGTTGAAATACCATCAATAAAATCAACAGAGTTCCCCAAGCGCGCCAAAGCTTTGGCAGTATTCGCCGGACCTCCACCAACAACTGGTCCGGTAGGTAAAACATCGATGAGAACTTCACCTGCAACCCATATACTCAATTGAGTTCTCCCTTGCGGGCTAGGAACTCTGCAATTACTTCAACACCGAGTAGGTGATCTTGTACTTGAGGTAGACCACTAATCAGCAAAATTCCAGTAAAACCTAAGCCAGTTACATTTAACGGTAATCCACCGCCGTGTATTGCATGTGTTTCTTCGGGTAAGCCGTTCGTCTCATACCAATCGATGCCTTGTTCCTCAGCCAACACTCTTTCAAAAATAGTTGAGTGGCCAGTTGCCATTGTTACACGGGCCTTGCGTGCAATCCAAGCATCATTGTCGGGTGTGGAGCCAGGTAGCGAAGCATGAAAAACTATCCATTCCTTGAGTCGAACTTCAATAGCTATCGGAAGAGCGCGATCCATGCCAATTTTTTTCGCAATCTCACCGATTTCAATAGCTTCGGCTTGGGTTAGTGAAGGCAAAATGAGTGTGCGATCCTCAAATGCAAGACCTTCACTCGTAAATCCGCCAGTTGTTTCGACCACAGCCTAATTGTGCCTTACTGTGCGCTCATGATCACTATTCCAGAAACCGACCTCGTCGTTCACCCTTTATGCCTTGGTACCAATATTTTTGGTGCTAATGCTGACGAAGCAGAGTCTAAGAACGTATTGGATGCATATCGCAGCCACCAAGGTAACTTCATCGACACCGCAGATGTCTATAACCAGTGGGTACCTGGACACATAGGGGGCGAATCAGAACGCATCATAGGTTCGTGGATGAAGAGCCATGGCAACCGTGCCGAAATGGTTATTGCGACCAAAGTTGGAAAGTTGGAAGGTCGGCGTGGATTATCAGCGGCTAACATAATTTCAGCATGTAATGAATCTCTAGATCGTTTACAAACAGATTACATTGATCTTTACTACAGCCATGAGGATGATGAAACTGTTTCACTAGAAGAAACGATGTCTGTATATGCGCAGTTAATTGCAGAAGGCAAAGTACGGTACATCGCAGCTTCTAATTTTACGTCTGCTCGATTACGTGAATCAATTAATTTTAGCGAAGATAATAATCTACCTTCTTATATTGGCGTACAGGAACTCTATAACTTAGTTGATAGAAAAGGTTATGAAAGCGAGATGGCTCAAGTAGTTGCTGAACTCGGAATTTCTAACATGCCCTTTTATGGAATTGCTCGTGGATTCTTGACTGGAAAATATCGTCCAGGCGTTGCTGAAGTCGATTCAAAGCGTGCAGCTGGAGCTCGTGAATACGCTAATGAAAAAGGTTTTGCGATTATTGCTGCAATGGATCAAATCTCGGCGGCACACAACAACGCACCTCTTGCTGCAATTGCTCTTGCTTGGCTACGCGCACAACCAACCGTGAGTATCCCTATTGCATCAGCACGCACAGTTGATCAACTGAATGAAATCGTCCAAGTTGTCGAATTGACCTCTGTGGAAGTTGAAAAACTTAACTCTATTTCCTGAGCCGCCTTCGGGAATCGAACCCGAGACCTTCGCTTTACGAGAGCGACGCTCTACCAACTGAGCTAAGGCGGCGAAACGCTAGCCAATAATAGGGACTACTCTCCACTTGGTCTTTATCTTTTCGGCCTGCACGGGCAACAACAGGCATGAATCCTTTAAATTTTTAGACTCGACAGTTTTTTTGATACTGAGCTCAAGGACCTGAGATGTTGAAGAAATATCTATTCCATAGTCAGTTGGTTCTCCACCAGAATACCCTTGCAGTGTTGGCTTTGAATACTCCATAGAGAGCACTTGAGCATCAACTAACCAGGCAAATATAGGTCTTTTACCAATCTGTACATCTGAGGGAACTACTGAAAAACTCTTGCACTTCTTAAAATCGGCCTGAGACCCCTTGGCAATCTTCACAAAGTGCATATCTTGAGCGGTCCAACGCCCTATGTTTGGTGTGCTCTCTGAAACAATCATGGTGATAATTACAAGTGGCATGACCAGAGCTACCATCCTCTGATTCAAACGTAAACTACCAACCCTTTTCAATGGGCCGAAGTGGATAATATATTTATTTAGAATTATGGCTATTGCAAGCGCCCCAGCCATGTATTGAAAAGTATGTACTCGACTCAAAGCTCTGAGCGAACTAAAACCGGGGAGTTGCTCAAATGTAAGAGACCAAAAACTAAATCCCCGTGCATCTTTTAAAATCAAAAGTTCAACTATAGCAACGACTAATAAAAGCGCCATTGGGATGATTACAACTGTGCGATTAACTTTCATTAATTTTCTCATTACCATTGCACTGGTAATGAAAAGCACTGCAAGAAATGTCGGCGTAAAGCCCATCCCTGGTTCGCCTGTTCCAGGTAATCCATAACTAAAGAGTTTTTGAAGAATTCTCCCAAAGAGCAGGTTATCAAAAGGTGGGTTAAAGACATCTGTAAAAGTTGGACTATAGAATGAAACAGCCGCGAATCCTCTAACTGTCCTGTAAGTAGTGTCGAAAATATAGATTTTAAGAAAAACTAATACCAGAGGTAAAGACAGAATAATTGGGATAAAGGCAGTTTTAAGGAAGCTAATCGCATTGGTCTTTGTGATACTCCCATGAAGTTGATTCTTTTTTATACTCAATATTAAGTACATTAACAAGCCGAGGAGTCCGTAGAGAAGCGAGAAGATAAAAACATAGGTTGAGGAGAGTGCTAAAACTAATAGGAGATTTAGCACGATCGTAAGGTAGACCGCCCTGCGCTTATTTGTTTGGGCATGCACGAATCCGTATCCCGCCAAGAGAATCCACCCAATGAAGGGGTACATAACATGCTGAACGTGGGTACTTTGCGCCCACATTGTGGAGTTATATCCCCAATAAATAATCAAAATCGCACCAGGTAAGGTTCCGAGCTTGAATTTGTGAGCCATGACAACCGCAGAATAGGCCGAGAAGAGTTGAAGTAAGACTGTGGCAATCAACCAAGAATTGACAACATTTATACCCGTGAATCGAAATACTGAGTGAACTATTCCTTGTAAAAAGAAACTATCTGAAAAAACAAGGGTGTCTTGGGTTGGATAAAAGAAGAGAGTTTGGGATAGCCCAGTATGGCCTGTTAGGAACTGGTACCAATGCTCATAAAGCACCGTAGTAAATCGTGCATCCCCATCGTCACCAGGCAAAAAACCTTTGCCAGATAGATTTACATGCCGCCAGAACCACAACGAATTAATGATAAAAATAGAATTAAACAGGAAAAAACGGTTTCTGCTCAATTTTAATAACTTTTTCATTAGTTGGAGTAAGACTTTGACCTAATTTTAAGGTTGTATTTAAAAATGCAATAAATCGCACGAAAACCGTCTTTCCAAGTAATCTTTTTTCCTTCAGCGTACGTTCGCCCTTGATATGAAATAGGAACCTCATATACACGGGCTCGCATCTTTGCCAACTTTGCAGTGATCTCGGGCTCTAATCCAAATCGTCGCTCTTGAATATCTAACTTCTGCGCGAAATCTGTACGCATAAATTTGTAACAAGTTTCCATATCCGTTAAATCCAAGTTCGTAAAAATATTCGAAAGCGTTGTTAGAAAATCGTTTCCTACCCTATGCCAATAATAAAGTGCTCTTCGCGATTCATAGGTAAGGAATCTCGAACCAAAAACAGCATCGGCCCGACCATCGAGTAGTGGAGCTAACAGTCGCGGGTATTCTTCGGGAGAGTACTCGAGATCTGCATCTTGTATCACTGTAAATGGAAGTGAACACAGTTTTATTCCTTGCGCAATGGAATAACCTTTTCCTGAATTCTTTTCATTTAATGAGAACTGAATCCGTGAATCCTTAATTTTTTTGATAGTCTCTGCCGATTTATCAGTAGAACAATCATCAATCACAATTACCTGACCAACACTTGTCTGGGCCAAAACCCTTGTAAGTAGGGCTGAAATGGTCCTCTCCTCGTTGAAACATGGAATGACAACGCTGAGGCATTTCTTTGACTTATCGGCTGTTCTTGCCATAGTTAATTCACCAACTCTTGAAAGTATTTAACTGTTTTCCTCAATCCGTCACCGCGAGATTCCTTTGGTTGCCAGTTCAGCAATTGACGAGCTTTAGCAATATCGGGCTCGCGTGTTAATGGGTCATCGGAAGGTAATGGTAAATATGTGATCCGACTCTTTGATCCAGTGATTGAAATGATTTCTTGGGCGAGCTCTAACATCGTAATTGGGGCTGGATTTCCCAAATTGATTGGCTCATGAATTCCCTCTGTAAAGAAGAGTGAAATCAAGCCTTCAACCAGGTCATCAACATAGCAAAAACTTCGAACTTGCTTACCTTCACCGTAGACAGTTAACTCCTGATTTTGTAGCGCTTGAACTATAAAATTACTCACTACGCGCCCATCATCGGGAGCCATCCGAGGGCCATAAGTATTAAATATTCGTGCAACGCGGATATCGAGATTGTATTGGCGATAATAATCAAAGAAGAGTGTCTCGGCAGCTCGTTTACCTTCGTCATAACATGCCCGAATTCCAATGGGGTTTACATTTCCCCAATAACTTTCTGGTTGAGGCGAAATGGTTGGATCTCCATACACTTCTGATGTACTAGCCTGTAAAACTCGTGCACCCGTTCGCTTTGCTAAACCCAAAATATTTATTGCGCCGTGAATACTCGTCTTAGTTGTCTGAACTGGATTGCGTTGATAGTGAATAGGTGAGGCAGGGCATGCTAAATTAAAAATCCCATCAACTTCAACATAGAGCGGGAAAGTCACATCATGTCGAATCAATTCGAAATTCGGATGTTCCATCAGGTGGGAGACATTTTTCTTAGTGCCGGTGTAAAAATTATCAACACACAGAACTTCGTGGCCTATATCGAGGAGTTTTTCACTTAAATGTGAGCCTAGGAAGCCCGCCCCGCCGGTCACTAAAATCTTCACACTGAAGTGTATTGAGAACTACTTAATTTGCAATACTCGCTTTCCTAATTTATGCAGCCTTTCCGTTAAGTCGATTGGCCATTGTGACTGCAACCTGCAGCCAACTCTGAACCTGTGCATCCGTCATGGTTTTTTCAGGAGTGGTCATAACATATAGGCCGGTAAACATCTCATTATTAAACTGATAAATTCCAAATAATTCACGTGCTTGACTGCCCGTATCAATTTGAGCCCTTACGATGAGTCGCGAACCGGTATCAACTAAGCCTGTTGGTAAGTTTAAAATCTCTTTGAAAACATATGGTACTGAAACGCCACTTGCATCAATGTATCCCTTATTAACTGTGCACTGTGCAAAAGCCTTCATGAGTTCAATGTGCGCTTGCTTCGCAGCTGCCGAGCTTGAGTAAGCAACGACCTCTGTTGATAGAAATGTATAAGGAGAGTCTTTTTTTGTTGCGATCACTTGTCGTCTGGCCAGACGCTTGAGTTCGGATGGATACAATGCACCGCATAAATCTAATGTTGCAGCATCTGTGGAAGTTCCACCATCCATTGGATAAACCGACCACTCTTGGCTTAGATCAGTTGAGTTAAAACCGTACTGTCCAAGAGAGTCTTGCTCAGGATCTAAAAGTGAGAGATCCGAAATAGTGGGCAACCTATCCAAGTTGTTTATATTGGTGAAAGTGGATGTCACGAGGTTTAATCCAAAGACAGTAAAATTAGCTCCACTTACTCTAATAATTCTCTTGGTCTTTCCAACGTCAATGCTTGCACCAATTCGTAGTATTGCTAATTTAGAGTCAGCGATGTTTGCAATCGGTTTGCCTCCCACTGCCACTACTGCGGCACCAGCGCCAACTAAGACATCTGCATGTCCTTTAGCGCTAAAAGATGCACTGCACTTCCCGGTGCATTTAAGCGAGGTTATCCCTGATGACGAACTTCCCATACTCCATTTTCCACTCCGGGTTGATTTGTCGGCCGATAAAACAGTTGTTGAAACCGTTAAATCACCGACGACACCATTGCCTAAGCAGTCAAAAACTTGCGCCTTCCCAGTCAGAGCTTCTCCATTACTAATAGTAAGGTTTGGAACCTTGGAGTCCGAGCTACTTTGATTTATAACGCCTTCATTGTTAACGATATTTGTCAGGCATACTCCACTTCCAGCATCTTTGGCACCTGCCCAAGCAAGATCAACCTGATTTCCCGTGATCGCAGTGGTTTTGAAATCACTTGTAACTATTGGACGGGCACGGTCAATCGTAACTTTCACAGGATCAGACCACTCACTCACGTTGCCCACTAAATCCGTGGCGCGAATAGATAATGTGTATGAGCCTTCCGATAAATCTCTCACCTGTAGAGTTTTAGGAACGGTAAAGGGTTGTAAGTATGTTGGATACCAATTTTCGACTTCGCTTGCTTTCACATTACTTACCACGCCATCAATTTTGCTTTGAAAATTTGCAATCTCAGTATCAATATCGTCATATCCACTTTCAAGAATTTCAGCCGATGGAACGATCCATGTCGCTGGATTACTTAATACTGGTGTTGGTGGAGGTGTGATATCAGCCTTCTTTGTAATCATTACTGAAGCTTTATCGCCATTTATCTGCGCATTCAGAACAACGTTGCCAGAAAAAGTAGTTGCAGATAGTGCTGACATAGATCCGCTCATCTGGGAAAGAACGTACGTGTAATTATCTAGATTGAGCATCCACACATCGGTACCAAGTTCAGTTCCGAACTCACTCGCCACCATGTCCTCTGAGTTTGGACTAACTATTGAGGACACCGGTGGTGGGTCTAGCCTGAAAACCACCAGCCCTGCTTTGTAACTCAGCCCTGGATTGGCTCTACGGTACTCAATCCAATAAGCCGATTGTCCATCACGAATATAGATTGCACGGATACCATTTGCAAAATCTGATGGAGAAAGCTGAACGGTCTCTGATTGCCACACCTGTTTAACTTGTGAATCATCGAGCAATCCCATTCGCCATTGGTGATACGTATTCAGTGGTGACTGAGTATTAAGATTGCCCATCACATCTACGACTCCGCCATATTCTACGGCCTTGCAATCTGCTCCCCATGCTCCATCTTTTGCACCTGAGCCGCATCGGAGAAAGTTGGTGTGACCCAAACCAAATGTATGACCGAGTTCGTGGGTGATAATAAAGGCAGAGCCAGAGTTATGCAGAACTACTATTCCATTGGTACTTGTTGGACTTCCGAGTAGTGTCCGACCGCTCCAAATGCAACCAGATTCAGGTGCAACAATTACTAGATATCGATTATTGAAATCCGTAATTCCTAAACGCTTATACGCCTCGTTACGCACACCATACATAAATGTGGATGAGGCAGTGCCAGTACATGCCATCCGTATTTTCAGTTCGATAGGAGCATCAAGGATTTTTCCAGAGACAAAATCCGTTGTGCGATCTTTCGTATCTCCGACAAGGGTTGTAAAAGTCTTCCACCTGACATTCACATCTGAATCAATTAAATGTGAAATCTCTTGAACAGTTGAAGGTATCGCTGCTGCACCTGGCCACGTCACCGAGACAACATCGACTGGCCGTGGATCAGAGGCACGAGCAGGGGCAAAATTGATAAGCGACGAAGTAAGAACTAGGACTATTAAGGAGGAGGTTCTTCTTCTCATGTACATACCTTAGATACTCCAGGATAGATTTTCATGTCGCTCGATGACCCATGGCCGATATTCTGAAAGTTCACTCTGGCTAAACCAGATTGCCGAATCCTTGCCGGCAACCATGACGGCAGTTGCCAGTGCATCACACAAAGCTCCATTAGGACCCACGATTGTTGCTGACTTTGCACCTATAGCAATCATCCCAGTGAGGGGATCTGTAATGTGTGCACCACGTTCATAAGTTCCCGACGTAGCAATTGCACCATCCGTAATTGCGAATACTTGTAAAACCTCCATTTTATTGTCGGGATTAACTACACCGATAGACCATGGTTGAACTATTTGTGACTCCTCATCGAAAAATCCACCGCGTAAAGCTAAATCACCTGCGGCGTTAACATGAATATGGTCAGCTCCAGCAGCAAGCAAAATATCCGCACACTCGTCTGCTGCCCAACCCTTAACTAATCCAGATGGATCAAAACCACCTGGAACTGCCCAAGGATTAAATGCACCACCAGTTAGTTCTCTAGCTTTGTCACAAATTTCCCACACTTCTTTTACGTTCTCATCACACTCTTGAATTCTCAATTCGCCACGACGCAATCTTGAGATCTGTGAGTTCGCTTTATATGTCGAGAAAACTTCGTCGACCCCCAAACAAAAAGCATGTGCACTATCTATTCCTTGCTGCAGCTGTTCTTTACTTACATTAGATGAGGCACATTCAATAAAAACAACAGTTCCCCACACTTCAAACTCTGACTGAATGCGGTTCATCTCCACAATATATGTTCGGCTTAAAGGCCAGCTTTAGCCAAAGCCCCTTGCAGTGATTTGTACCATCCATAAGAAGTGTACGAAGCACCAGATGCACCATTAATTCGATCTGACTGGGCGGCAAGCGTCTGGGATCTCAAAATAGGTACCGCCATGTTTGTATAACGATCATTTCTTCCACTTGGTGCAACTACTGCTCGGGCATCTGTGATTTTTCCATCTGTTACGGTGATTTCTACTTGAACATTTCCATACTGCACATAAACGCTCGGTCCTACAAAAACTCCAGTCACCTTTTTAACTACTGGTGTTGGGGCCGCAGATTGTGTTGGGGCCGCAGATTGTGTTGGGGCCGCAGATTGTGTTGCAGATGTCTTCGTTATAACTGGTTTTGCTTTTTTCGTTGCCACAGGTTTAACCGAAGGTGTTGGAGTTTGAGTGCTCTGTGCCGCAGGTGTATTTGAAACCGGTGTTCCGATTGCACTGCCACTCGCCAAATTCAAGGACTGTGTTGATGTTAACTGAGGTGGTGTTATAGCAAGCACCGCACCTAATCCGCCAATAGTTCCTCCAGCAATTAATATCGCGCGCTTCATCGCCTATCCCTCCCCGTGAAAAGCGAAGGCCTCATCATGGAATCGATTTTTTGGAACGCCTAAGCTTTCAGCTGCTTCTCGTACGGCACTTACAAGCGGTTCTGGACCACAAATATAAATATCACTATCGGCAAACTGTGGAACTAATTTGCGTAAAGCTCGTGCATCCATTGGATGGTTTTTGCGAGGCCCAACTAAGTAATGCACGTGAATCGATCCACCGCTATTAAATGCAATATAATCGAGCTCTTCACGCAGTACTAAATCTTCTTCTCGTGATGCTCTAAAAATCACATCCAGCTGCACCCCACCATTGAACTCATCCATCAAAGCACGCACTGGTGTGATTCCAACACCACCACCAATTAAAACTACGTGTGGTCTAGTACTCCGTCCTGCAGTAAAGGCACCATATGGCCCTTCAACAAAAACACGTGTTCCGGGCTTAAGAAATGCCAATGAACGTGAGTGGTCCCCTAAATCTTTTACAGTGATTCGTAAGTAGTGTGCAGTCGGTGCGGCGGATAAAGAATATGGATGTGACATCAAGAAATGACCTCGAGTAAAAAATCTCCAACCAAAGAACTGTCCACCTTGAGCTGCTAACTTATCCAAATTTTTTCCACGCATGATTACAGAAACAACACCTGGACCCTCTACAACTACTTTATCTACTCGCAACGAATGTTTCATGGAACGAACCAACGGAACTCCGAAGCGCCAGTAAATAACTGAGAATGCCATAGAGATATAAAGCCCAGTCCAATATGCTCGATTAAGTGGGTGACCAACAAACATCTGTCCATTAACTACTTGATGCATAAATGAAGCAGCAATAGCGGCATACGTATAGATATGGATAACCCACCACGTCTCGTAACTCATCTTTGCTCTAGCTTTTTTATATGAGGTCACGCCCGCCATGATCATTAAAACAAATCCAGCTAGGGCAAACCACATCCATGGAAAAGTTTGAAGCATCCGCCACAATTCGACGTAAAGTCTCACATGATCTTGACCGGCAAAACTCAAAATGATAAAGAGAACATGAAATCCAATTGCGAATAATGAGTATGGGCCTAATTTACGATGCCACGTTACTAAACGATCGTGACCAACGCCTTTTTCAACCCACGGGATACGAGCGACTAAGAAGATCCCAACAATCGCAAAATATGTTCCAACAAGTGCGCAAAGCCTCGAAAATGTTGCTAGAGATGCGTATAAAGTAATGAAATCACTCTTACGGACAGTAGTCATTTGAAGTGCCAGAGTGAAACCTAAACCTCCACCCATTGATAAGGCGGCCCAATCTGTACCGGCAGCTGAGTGTTTATAAATTCTCGCTGGTTGCGGCGCTTTAGGCATGTGGCAATTAGAGCGTGTTTTCCTGAGAACACCCTGTGACATGTAAAATAATTAAGATCCTCAGAGCCACATCTCACATAGTGCTAACCGCCGGCTTAAAAACCATTATTTCCATGCTCCATAACTCGACAAGATAGGATTAGCACCTTATGAAATACGCTCAACTCATCCGACTGCTGGTCGCTCGAGATCTGACGATTCGCTACAAACGCAGCGTCATTGGCATTGGTTGGACGTTGCTCAACCCGATGTTAACCAGCATCGTTATGTGGTTTGTCTTTTCATTCGTCTTTGCATCTCGCCTGCCATCTGGTCAGCAGTTCGCCCCGTATCTCATGGCGGGCATCTTGCTTAACACATTCTTTAATCAAGGTTTGATGCTCTCTGCTGAATCAATCGCAAGCAACGGTGGAGTGCTAACCAAGATCTATGTACCGCCGCAGATATTCGCAATCAGCTCAGCACTAGCCGGTCTAGTTAATTTCTTCATTGGCATGATTCCACTGGCAGTCGTCTGCTTCTTAAGTGGTCAATCCCTAGCGTGGTCTCTGCCGTTAGTTCTCATTGTTGGAGTCTGCTTAGCGTTCTTGGTTGCAGGTCTCGGCCTAGCGCTATCAATCGTCTTTATTCGCTTTGATGACACACGCAATATTGTGAACGTGCTTTTAATGATTTTGATGTATCTAACCCCGATTTTCTATCCCATCTCTGTTATGAACCCAACAATGCAACACATTATTCGATTGAATCCACTGACAAGCTATCTCGAAGTCTTCCGGTGGGCTTTTTCAAATAATGCATTCCCAACCTGGCACAATTGGGCATATATGTTTATTACAGCTGCATGTTCTTTCATTCTCGGAGCATCTGTCTTTAAGAAGTTCTGGCCTCGAACGGTGGCAATGTTGTAATGGCCGTCGTTGAGATTAATAACGTTAATTTAACGTACCGCGTTTTAATGAACCGCCGTGGGTCGATTCGAGATTTATTCAAAGAGGCGGTCGCTGGCCGAGCGCGCATCGTGAACTATGTTGCACTGCAGGACGTCTCCTTCACGGTCGATGCTGGCGAAGTCGTAGCGATTTTGGGCCGTAACGGGGCAGGTAAATCGACTCTTTTAAAAATTCTTGCTGGCGTCCTCCCGCCTACAAAGGGGACCGCCAAAGTAAATGGCTCAATTGCACCAATGATTGAGCTTGGCGCAGGTTTTCACCCCGAAATGACCGGGGCTGAGAACGTAGTTTTTTATTCAGCACTAATGATGCGTGACATTAAAAAAGTAAAGGCCCGCGTGGCTGAAATTGGCGAGTGGGCTGGTGTAGGCGATCATATGAACTTTCCATTGCGGACTTTTTCATCGGGCATGGTGGCACGCCTAGCTTTTTCTACAGCCACCGATGTTCAGCCAGAGGTTTTGCTAATCGATGAAGTGCTAGCCGTTGGTGACGCCGATTTCAAAGAAAAGTCAGGTGCCCGTATGACGCAGCTGATTACTTCTGGTGCTGCGGTGGTGCTTGTTTCACACGATATGGCAGCGGTACGTAGATTAGCTAATCGCGCAATTTGGCTTGAAAATGGTCACGTCAGAATGTCTGGCGAAGCCAATGAAGTAGTAGATGCTTACGAAGCAGGTTAACCATGCGAGTACTACATGTAATAGCGCGCATGAACTTTGGTGGGACTGCTCGATATTTAGTTGAATTAAACAATGGCTTAACTGCAAATGGTATTGAAAACTTTATCGCTGCTGGCCATGTTGAAGGAAAAGAGAGTATCGATCCATCCGTACAGGCGATCTCAATAATTTCTATCCCATCGCTTGCTCGTTCACTTAACCCTCCAAAGGATTTTAATGCAGCATTTGAACTTCGAAAAATAGTCGCTGAGATTAAGCCTGATATCGTCCACACTCATACTTTTAAGGCTGGCTTAATCACCCGTTTACAAACTGGTGCACTCAAACGAGTTGTACAAAAAGATATTAAGTTTATTCACACATTTCATGGACATTTATTTGATGATCCCGAATTTAGCGGTCCGAAGGCCCAAGTAATTGCGGGGATTGAAAGAGTATTGGCCAAAAAAACCGATGTGCTGGTTTCGGTCGGACTCAAAGTTTCAACCGATCTTATTGCTCGCAAAATTGGAACTAGTCAACAGTTCGTTAACATTCCACCTGGAGTTCGCGCTCTTCCTGTGGCGGAGCGAAGTGAAGCTCGGGCAAAGTTCGGGATCTCAGCAGAACACTCTGCTATTGGTTGGATTGCTCGTGTCACTGGCGTCAAAAATCCCATGCGTGCCATAGAAGTTGCTCGGGCTTTGCCAGATACACAGTTTTTGCTCGCAGGTGGCGGGGATTTACTGGATGAAATTCGCGCCAAAGCTCCGGAAAATATGAAAATCCTAGGGTGGAGCGAGCCAACTGAGCTCTTTGCAGCTAGTGATCTGATTCTTTCAACCAGTGAAAATGAGGGTATGCCCATTGCGCTGATTGAGGCTCAATTAGCAGGACTTCCGGTTGTCGCTACTGATGCCGGCTCAGTTGCCGAAGTTGTTTTAGATGGCCGCACTGGTTTTGTAACTTCAAAAGATAGTGCCGAACTAATTACTGCCTGCAAACGATTAATCGAGCGACCTGAATTAAGAGCTGAAATGGGCCAGAACGCACGAACGCATGCAAGTAAATACTTTTCGATTGATGGCATGGTTGATTCTCATCTGTCTCTGTATAACCAAGTGATGAAATAGGATAAATACATGAAGGTACTGATCACGGGTGGTGGCGGATTTATTGGTTCGCACCTTTGCGATGCATTATTACGCGATGGCGCACAGGTCACTGTGATTGATAATTTTTCTACTGGCTCGCCAAAGAACATTGCTCATATCACTAACGAAATCGAAATTATCTCTGGCGATATCCGCGATGTAGCGCTGATGGAGAGTTTGACCCAAAAAGCCGATCTAGTGCTACATATGGCAGCCGCACTTGGTGTATCACGCATTCTTGAAAATACACTCGAATCAATTTCTACGAATATCACTGGCAGTGAAGTAGTACTAAATGCGGCAACAAAATTCAATACACGTTTAATAATTGCAAGTACATCTGAGATTTACGGAAAGAACCCAGCTCAGCCTTTATCCGAAGGCGATGATCGTGTGGTCGGTTCACCCCAGAAGTTACGTTGGTCTTACTCTGATGCAAAAGCAATCGAAGAAGCGATGGCATTTGCGCTTCACCAGGATAACCAATTGCCAGTAACAACGGTACGGTTATTTAATACAGTAGGACCCCGTCAAACTGGACAATATGGAATGGTAGTTCCTCGATTTGTGGCAAGTGCACTAAAAAACGACGCAATTACTATTTATGGCACTGGTGATCAATCACGGGTTTTCTGCCATGTCTACGATGCAGTCCGCGGAATTTTGCTCTTGGCCAAAACTGAAGCAGCTATCGGGGATGTCTATAACCTTGGCGGGCGTGGAGAAATTACGATCAATGAACTTGCCAATAATGTAGTTCGAATAACCGATTCAAAATCTAAGTTGTCCTACACCGCATATGACGATGCCTACCCAATCGGTTTTGAGGATATGCAACGTCGAGTACCGAATATATCTAAAATTACATCTGCTATCGATTGGCAGCCCGAGCACAGCCTTGAAGACATTATCTCTGATGTTGCAGATTATCTACGCGAGAAAAGTTAAATACCCTCTAGATTCCTTCAACACCCGGAATTTTACCAGTGCAGTCAAAGACATAAGCCGTCTTTACAATCTCATCTACTGAAATTACATCATGCAACGTAACAACAACTGCAATATCGGCTCCAGAAATCTCATCTGAACTTTCTCCTCGCCATGACGAAACTAAAGGATCGTGCCAAGTGACTATTGCCTCTTGATTGCGCAAGATTTCAATAATCGCTTCAGCGGGGGATTCGCGCGTATCTGCAATATTTGCTTTATACGCTAGACCGATGATGACTACTTTTTTGCCTTTTATGTTACCGCCACTGCCTTCAACAACACGTTGTGCGACAAAACTTGGCATAGCAAGATTGACCTCATTTGCCCGTTTGATAAATGTAGCTGGGACTCCAGCACGCTCTGCAACAAATGCCAGATAACTCGGATCTAAAGGTATGCAATGTCCGCCGACTCCAGCGCCCGGTGAAAATGGCATGAATCCATAAGGTTTTGTTGCGGCGGCGGCAATGACTTCACGCGCTGAAAATCCTAAAGTGTGCGAAATTTGCGCAAACTCATTGACCAGTGCAATATTGATCTGACGAAATGAGTTTTCAAATAACTTTGCAGCCTCTGCAACTTCAGGTGAAGAGACTTTTATGACCTCGTCACAAAAACTACTATAGAAATCAATGGCCTTAGTGGTAGCTTCATCATCTAATCCAGAGACTAGCCGAGGTGTGTTTTTCGTATTCCATGTCTGATTCCCTGGATCTACGCGCTCGGGTGAGACTGCATATAAATGATTGACCCCGGATGTCTTAAATATTCGCCCAGCAATTTCTTGGCGTAGGGTTCCGGGAAACGACGTTGACTCATTAATCACAAGTACGGGTGCGGCAAAGTTCGTAGCAATAATGTCACATGCTGAATAAATCGCCGATAAATCAGGTTTGCGATCACCATCTAAAGGTGTTGGTACTGCGATTATGACAATTTCAGCGGTTGCTAATTCGCCGGGATTTTCGACACATAGATAATTTCCGGCGGAAATAAACTCCTTTAGGTCCTCACTTTTGATTCCCTCAATGTGAGATTCACCTAAAGCCAAGCGCTTTGCGATTTCATGATTGATTTCAAGCCCAACAACATTGTGACCAACTCTTGCGGCCGAGGCGGCAATAGTTAATCCGACATAACCCTGTCCAATGATTCCAACTTTCACTTATTCACTCCTACTTATTTACTTAAGTGTGGTGTTGTGAGGGTCAAGGATTTTCATGCGTGCCATTGCTGTTGCTTTTTCCTCAGGTGTCGAACCTGGTAATGAGTACAACAAACGCCATGAGTTGTAATCATCTGGAAAGTTCTTCACTGAAGCTCGAATTACCGTTAGACCTTCAGCTAAGAATTTATTCTTTGCAAGAGATAAAGAAATCTGTGCCATCCTCGTTGCATCTAATGGTTTAATGTATGCGGCTGCCTGTACACGTTGAACATTTCTACTACCGAGAGCATCTAAATACTTTGTCGATGCAAGAAATGGTGGCAACATGGCAACAAGACCAATGAGCACTCCGGCAAGAATCGCAATCGATGATGCCGGTGAAACGTCATTGAGCGAATACGTCGCAGCAGTGACCTTAATTCGTTTGCTCTGTTTAACAACGGCTACCTCTGGTGCTTCAGGATCTCTGGAGTAGATTTCATATCCAATAATCGCACCCGATAAAATCCAGCCCCAGACCGCCAAACCCAGCTGATTGAGGGAGATGATCGACTGGGATTGGTAAGCCACCCAGGTGGCAACAAGGGCCGTAAATGCAGGATTAAAACTCTTATTTCTATGAATCACTTTAATTGCCGAAACAATCACCAGTACGAAGAGAATCATGTAAACGGCAATAAGCGGGAATCCGCCATTAGATGAAAGGTCAAGCAAAACATTGTGAGCGGCGTTACTGATTACATCTGGACCACGACGTACGGTCGCAGCGACGGTACGAGATCTGCGATACCAATCCCCATAGCCATCTAGACCAACGCCTAACCAGGGATGATCAATAGTCATTTTCCACGCTGCACGCCAATAATCGCCGCGATAGGTCACAGAGTCTTTAAAGAGAAGTGAAGCCAATGGACCTTTATTAAGAGAGCCAATTGCCACAAAATATGCAGCAACTAAGCCAATTATTGCGAAGGGGATAGTCAAGAGTTTTAATCGTGATTGATAGATATAAACAAAGAGAATAACAACTGCCCCTGCTAAAAAGACCAAGAAACCCTGTTGCGCGCCAGTTTTTTTAATGACAAAGAGTGAAACTGCGATATAGATGACATAACCCAGGCGCGTGTACCAGCGCGACTTGGGCGTTAAGAAAAGTGCTGCACTTAAAACGCAAGCGAAGCCAAGAAAAGCGGATTGAAAGTCGGGGTTACCTAAAAAGCCAATAACTGGGCTGTAATCCGATGCCCATGGAAGCGGATCCTTACCCGCAATCTGTAGCAAGCCATAGGCGACAGAAAGTAACCCTGCGCATAACATGGCAAAAGAGAGTTGAACCAAAAAATGCTTGGAGCTTGCAACAACGGCTGCAAGTAAGAGAATCGATAGCGAAACATATGAAAGATATCCTGTATTGCGACCGTTGGTACCAAAGAGCTCTTGATTAAAATTACCGCCAGAAAAAAACAAAACTACAGTTAAGTTAGCGACAAAGAGCCCAGTGACAATTAAAACTGGTCGATACTTCTTTGTAAAAAAACTCTTAAAGTGAAAACCTAGCAACACCAGCGTGGCACATGAGCCAACAATGAGCATCGCCATCTTGGGCAGGTTAATAGGATCGTAAGTAAATCGAGGGGTGATAAAAACGGTGGTTAGCCCGGCCACCCAAGTAATAACTCGGCCAAGAAAGGCTCTCTCATTATTTAACGTAATGCTCAACGAATCATCCCAACGTAGGTATTTTCAAAGCCAAGTATAGGCCAGGGTCCAATCAACTATAGAAATACTGAAGAAATACCAAGGCCCAGCCCCTCCGAAGAGGAACTGGGCCTTGGCGTTAGATCTTTATCAGATCAGGTGAGGCAATTAAGCCTTTACCTTCTTCTGGATCTTGAT
>CAFBLH010000029.1_pt1 | contig 19800 bp, 17 predicted proteins | sample 7268051 | NCBI WGS metagenome assembly CAFBLH01 (sample SAMEA6814031, study PRJEB35770) | freshwater metagenome | biome: Freshwater; feature: Freshwater reservoir; material: water | place: Czech Republic | collected 2016-04-20 | depth 30m m | reverse complement strand
TCCACGCTGATTAAACGCCCGTCCTAAAACAGGGTTTGAACTGCGCATATCTTTTCTCTCCTTTTGTATGTCTGCCAGAAGTTCTGGCAGCTTTCGTCCTCAACAAGTCTAGAGTCGAGAAGATTCCCAGGCCAACCGAATAGGCATCCAGTTGCTTAAAATTCCCTGTGGTTTTTACCTGATCAGGAGAAAACGGCGCTTTAAATCAAGGATTACCTGGCAAATCATGTCGGCCCACTCTGGCGGCACAATGCCATCCACCCTTTAGTTTCATTGAAGGGGGCTTTGTTGCGAGCGTCATCTCTCAATCTCGAGTATCACACCCCAAATGAGTCCCACGTCATTTCCGATGGGTGCATTAAGGAGGAGTATCAATAAGCAAAAGCGTTTTGCGAAAGAATTTATAGAAAGAATCCATCATGAAGGCACTAGTTTATTCGGGTCCTGGAAAGAAATCTTGGACCGAAGTACCAGATCCAACGATTCTCAAGCCAACAGATGCACTTGTCGAACTTGTCACCACAACAATTTGTGGCACTGATTTACACATTTTGAAAGGCGATGTTCCTAGTGTGCAGGAAGGCAGAATTCTTGGTCACGAAGGCGTTGGCAGAGTAAGCGCAATTGGCGCATCTGTTAAAAACTTTAAAGTAGGAGATCGCGTTTTAATTTCGTGTATTAAATCCTGTGGCTCTTGCGAAAACTGCACCAAAGGTCTGTACTCACACTGCTTAGGTGACGAAGGTGCTGCAGGCATGGGTTGGATTCTTGGCCACCTCATCGATGGCACTCAGGCTGAAATAGTCAGAATTCCATATGCTGATAACTCGCTCCATAAGCTAACTGATGCTGTTACCGATGAAGAAGCGGTCATGCTTTCAGATATCTTGCCAACTGGTTTCGAAATGGGCATTCAATACGGCCAAGTAAAGCCAGGTGACGTTGTCGCCGTGATTGGAGCAGGACCTGTTGGCCTTGCAGCGATCATGACAGCTAACTTATATGGAGCTGCACGGATTATTGCGATTGATCTTGATGCCAATCGCTTAGAGAAATCTAAAGAACTCGGTGCAACCGACACAGTCCTATCGGGACAGCCACAATGGAAAGAACAAGTGATGGCATTAACCGATGGAGCCGGCGTAGATGTAGCAATCGAAGCTGTCGGCATTCCTGACACTTTCACTATGGCAACAGAGATTGTTAGACCTGGCGGACACGTAGCAAACGTCGGCGTCCATGGAAAATCAGTTCCGCTTCATCTGGAGCAACTATGGATCCACAATGTCTTCATCAGTATGGGATTGGTCAATACCAACACCACGCCAATGCTTCTCAAGCTGGTTAAAAGTAAGAAACTACCTGCGGCAAAATTAGTCACTCATAGATTCACGTTCGATCAATTTATGGATGCATATGACACATTTGGACGCGCTGCTGAAACAAAGGCACTTAAAGTAATAATCAGTAAGAACTAAAACATCAAGCCGGTTGGGTTGGAATAAAACAGCCCAGCCGGCTCTTTAGTGCTTTAGTTTGGCGCTATTTCTTCTTATATCCCTTCGGGCAGACTGGCTTTACAGCGGTGACTTTTTTAGTTGTCTTTCCCTTTATGCAAGTGATTGTGGTTTTCTTACTTGCCAAAGCTTTCACTTTGGCAGTTTGCTTGGCCTTTAGCATTGCTTCTGCTATTTTTTGCTCTGCTTCTTGTTTTGCTTCCGCCAACTTTTGAGCTTCCCTTATTGCCTGTGCTTTTGCCTCTGCAACTATTTTTTCAGCCAGCGCTTTAGCTTCTGCTATTTTTTGCTCTGCTTCTTGTTTTGCTTCCGCCAACTTTTGAGCTTCCCTTATTGCCTGTGCTTTTGTCTCTGCTTCTGCAAGAATTTTCTCCACCGCCAACTTTGCTTCTTTCTCAATTTGTTCAACTGTGAGTCCAGCCTTACCAACGATGGCATTCGAATTAAGGCTCAGAAGTTGTAAACTTGTCGCGACAACTATACTTGCAGTTTGACCCTCTTCAAGATTAGTCACAGAGATCAAATTATCTGTTTGCTTAATGATTCCAGCAGAACTCTTTATCCAGTAATTACCTTTAGACTCATAATTAAGAATCCTAAATTCAAATCCATCTTTTGTAGTTATGAGATCACTAAATTGCGGAACTACTTTTATTAGTGTGATTTTTTCCCGGACAATCTGTCCTCCGATTATAGAACTGATTGTTAGGAAAGGACTAGTGCTATCGCCGAATTTATCAAATGAAAAAAAATCACCCGTAACGGACCTACCGCTGAATCCCTTAACACATTCAAGCATTTCCAATCTAGATCTAACTCCACTTGCAATGCAATGCAATAGAATATTCGTAGCATCAATTGTCTGCAGTGCAAATAGTTGTGAGGGTTTGCTACTTTTAGAAAAGTACTCTGACTCTAACTGGGGATCAATATCCCCAAGTGAATTGGGAGTTAGTTTGACAAATTGCATATCTTCAAAGTCGGCAAGAGCCAATTGAATACTAGAATCGTAACCCCAATTATCTGTTGCTATTAGCTTTCCAGTGAATCCTGCTGACCTCAATGAGGTCAAAAAGTCTAAATTTGCCTCGTAGGAGTCAACAATTACTATATTTGGATTGCTATTTAATATCATCGGGATCGCGTCATCTTTCTTGTGAAAGTAATCGTTAAAAATAAGTGATCCAACACGATTCATTGCTGGGGCAAGTTCACTAAGCCACGCTTCAGGCCTGTAAGACTCTGTGATAACAAAAATTTTTGGATTCAAAATTCCTTTGGTTGCCCAATTATTTATTATTTTTCCTTTTTGTTTTTCAACTGCAACTAATCGATGAAAAACAGGGGACCCAAAGGAGGGCGATAATGGATTTGTAATATCGTCTCTAGAAGCCGAAGGAGAAATCATCGTTAGGGAACTACCTTTATAGAAGGGAAGAGATGCGATGCTCGCTGCAGAATAAGCGGCTCCTACTAGACCAATGACATTTAAATCTGCCGCAGCGATTGGCGCGACATTCATAGCAATAGCAGGGTCACCTTGATCGTCAAAGGTTTTCAATTGAACCTTTATCTGCCCTTGGTAGAAGTCATTGAAATTATTCACGGCATATTTCGCAGCCTCTAACTCACCTTGGCCCAATGCGCTCTCACCTCCCGAAAGTGGTCCTTGGTAGGCGATCTGCACATTGACTTCTTTTTCTACTGCGCTTAAGGGCATTGGCTGAAGCACAATGAAGCTCGCTATTGCACAAACCAAAGAAATCGAGACCGCTCTTCTCACTTCTTCACCTTATAACCCTTGGGGCAGACCGGTTTCACAGCAGTGATTTTCTTAACTGTTTTTCCCTTAATGCAGGTGATTGTGGTTTTCTTGTATCTAGCTTCTAAAGCAATCACTTGATCTACTAATCCTGCGGTGCGATTATCAAGTTCTGAAATTGCAGGTCCAATACCAGATATCAGCGTTAGTTCAGTTGAAACCAATTTTAAGTCCTTCTGCAATTGCTCTGATTTATTTCGGTCGCTTGTACTCAAATTCTTGATTGCAAGTAATCTGACACGTAAATTACTCAAAGTAGATTGAATTCTCTTCTTAAAATTCGTGACCAGGACTTCGACCTCTTTGGCATCAGCGTCTTGTTTGGCTTTTAATTCCGCTGCAGCTTTATCTGCGGCTGCCTTGGCTTCAGAATCCTGCTTGGCTTTGAGGTCTGCCGCTGCTTTATCGGCTACGGCTTTAGCGTCGGCCTCTTGCTTGGCTTTGAGGTCTGCCGCTGCTTTATCTGCCGCTGCTTTGGCATCCACTTCTTGTTTGGCTTTGAGGTCTGCTGCGGCTTTTTCGACTCCATTTTTAAGGATCAGTGCTATCTCTAATTTTTCGTTTTCAATTTGGGTTTTGGATTTTTGTGGCATATTTTGAGTTGATGGTTCTTGGCTATTCCCCCCAAAACGCATTACAGCATCACCAACTTCTCCTGGTGGCGGCGTATCGGCAGCTGAATTTACACAAGGTTGAGGTGGCCGACTGAATTCTGGAGAAGATATTTCTACATCTGGATTGTTAGAGGTAGGCACATAAAACTTTGCCGAGGCCCTTCCTACGGCATTACAAGAAACCTCTTGGCCCCAATACTCAATAAAATTATTCCAGTTTGTTGCCTTTGCAGCTTTAGAATTTGTCTCGATATAACCAATCACTTCTTTAGTACCTTTTGCCAGATCTGAAATATTTGCCACCCACCACTGTGGGCCTAAAGCCTGGTCTACTCCAAAACTAATTTCATATTTGTTGCCGGCTTTGAGAGAAATAGGAATTCGACACGAATAACCAATGCCTTCACCCCCAAAAGGAGCGCACGTAGCACTTTCACCTGGAATTGCTCCTAAACCATTCCAAATTGAAAAAATCGCAATGTCAGAAATTCTTCCATCTGCAAGAATTCCGTTTGATTGAATACCACCATAACCCCCTTCTTTCGCATTGTCCCAATTCCATCCTGCTTCCCAGTACATATTAGGTGAAAGCTCTAGCGGCTGGATTACTTGAGACAGAGTAGATGTTTTATCTAACAACGCCCCCGACCAATTCAAGTATGACGCGCCCCACTTATGTTGATTCGCTGATGCTGCTTGGGCATAGATTAAAGTTGAAGTACAAACAAGAATAATTACGATTGCTGGCCATCTAATTCTCACAAGCGTCCCCGTCTTTATCGCCGTCAAGTGCCGTATTCAACGCATAGAGTTCCGGATCTGTCTCCTTTCGAATCGGAGTAATTCCAGCCGCTCGTGCCTCTGTGCAGTTCTTGTATTTAACGGGAGCAGGTTTAGTTTTAGAAGGTGTTGGAGATGTAGTGGCTGAAACCGCAGATGACGGAGTTGCCGTTGGTGAAGGTGTTGGAGTTGATGAACTTCCAATAGCGCCTACTGGATCTCCAATAGCAGTTGGCTTGCTAGGACTTGGTGTTGGCTTATTAACTACGACCTTAACGCCTTTACCCCAAACCAGTTTCTTTCCAGATTTTACGCACTTGTATTTATATCCCGCGTAAGTTTTTGTTGAGTTCAATTTAGTACAAGTTGTACCAGCTTTTATGGCGGCATTAGCTGGGAAAGTTAAGGGCAATAGGAGCCCAAGCAAAACTAGTAACGAGAGCAACCGTTTCATAGCATCACAATACTGCCAGACACTGACATCTGAATAGAATCGAGTAGAACCAATAACTTCTACTCACAGTATCGAGCGTCTGGGATTTAGTAGAAATATTTAGCTGCCTAGTACAGAACCCTGAGCGTAAGAATTTAGCAATGGGGGGTCTGTTTTGATCCGATAGCCCAATGGCAGAGGCAGTAGGAGCGAGAGCTATGCTCGAGTGCAGATGAGTTGGCTGGGAAGGCACTGAGCGACAACTCATCGCCTTGAAATCCTCGGGCAATGTGTATGAATTGTGTATGAATTAGAAAAGCAATGATTGCAAATGCTTGCAACTCGATGGATAATTCACGCAAGAAGATAAATAAATACGCACAGATGGTGCCCCGAGTGGGGGTCGAACCCACACTGGGAGGATTTTAAGTCCTCTGCCTCTGCCATTGGGCTATCGGGGCCACGTGTAACAACGCCTGAGTGTACTAGGCATGAAAGCTGGTTTTCTCCATCAAAAAACCATTGTTTACCTGTGGGTATGGGTCTAAGTTCGCAATGAGTATTGAATCTATTGATCTCATAAGTCAACCGAAGGGACCCAACAATGGCTAACGATTTAATCGAAGTTACACGTTTACTAAATCTCTACATCGATGGTGCTGGAAAAGGTAATGCGGATAAATTAAATGAAGCATTCCATTCAAGTGCACGTTGGTATGGCACCATGGCAGGAACTGATTATGACTTAGATAAAAAGAGTTTCGTTGACCTCATGGTTGGTTCGCCCGGAGATGCTGGGAATTTAGTCGCAAAGATTTCTGATATTCAAATTGATGGCACTGCTGCCTCTGCGGTTATTAAAGAGGAAGGTTTTTGGGGAACGCTTTCTTTTACTGATTACTTCCAGTTGTGTGTTCTTGAAGGACGCTGGCAAATCACTAGTAAGACTTTTGCTCACACGGGCGGGTCGCACGAGTAGTATTTAATTATTTCAAAACTAAATTACGATTGAACGCGCAATTCCATCCAAGATGTCAGATTCTGATGCAACGAACTCTGTTGCACCTGTTGCCTTCATGACCTCTAAAAGAACTAAGGAGCCAGCTGGGATAACATCAACTCGGCCTGGGTGCATATAACCAAGAGCTAATCGCTGTTCGCGGTTGGCAGTTAAAAACATCTCGGATGCTTCATGGACTTTTTCTGCTGAAATTCGCGATAAGTGAATTGCATATCGATCGTATTCAGACAAACCAAGTGCAGCTGCTGCAACTGTTGTAGCGGTACCGGCAACGGCGATGAGTGTCTTTGCGGTGGTGATGGGGACAATCGCGGCAGCTTTTGCAATTGCTTCTTGAATATCGGTACGGGCTAAATCTATTTGATGTGCGTGGGCTGGGTCGTTGGTGAAATGGCGTTCGGTCATGCGAACACAGCCAATATTCACGCTTTTTGCAGACTCAACTTTTGTGGTGCCAAAGACGAACTCGGTTGATCCGCCGCCGATATCTACAACTAGAAACGGACCATCGTTTTGATTGAGGTCTTGAATCGCACCGGTGAATGAAAGTGCGGCTTCTTCTTCGCCAGTGATTACTTCGGGTTCGATTCCTAAACGTTCTCTAACTCCATCAACGAATAGATGGCGGTTGGTTGCATCGCGAGTGGCGCTGGTGGCACAAAACCGAATTTTTTGAACGCCGCGTTTTGCGATTTCTAGTGCGAACTTATCGACTGCAGCAAGAGTGCGTGCAATTGCATCGGGGTGAAATTCTCCGGTCTGGTCGACGCCTTGGCCCAGGCGGACGATTTCCATTGTGCGTAAAACTTCGCGGAAATTATCACCTTCGATATCGGCGATTAGTAATCTGATTGAGTTTGTGCCGCAATCTATGGCCGCTACTCGCATGGCGCGCCCTGCCACCACTTAGGTAATTTTGCTAAGGCTTCATCGCCGAGTGGGTTTACATCGGGGCCTGCAGCTAAAGAGTGTGCGACTAGTGAGTGCAAACATTTAACGCGTGTGGGCATTCCGCCGGCAGATACATCTTCTACTTCTGGAACATCAATACCTAAAGCAGATCGTGCCGCAATGTAATCATCGTGGGCGGCGTGATAAGCACCGGCGAGTTCGGCATCGGTTGCTAGGCGTTCGTTCATATCCCCCATTAAGCCAGTTGTTTCAAGGGTTGAAATCACTGCAGTTAATCGTGGACAGGTTGCATAATAAAAAGTTGGAAACGGTGTGCCATCGCCTAAACGTGGTGGAGTTTCAACGACTGCGGGTTTACCGCATGGACAGCGATAAGCGATTGCGTGGACATCCCGCGGAGTGCGGCCGAGCTGGGTTTGAATGCAATCGAGATCGCTAGGACTTACATCCTTCACTTCTCACCGGATTCGCTAATCGATGCGATTAATCGGGTGTACCAGGGTTGGCCATCGACAAGTGCGGATGAAATCTTTGTGGTTGGTTCGTTTTCAGTATTTTGATCGGTTCCCGTAACAATGTATTGGCGCTCCCCTGGCAAAACAAAATGCAGACGTTCGCGTGCCTGTGATTTTATATATTCAGGATCTTGCCACAGCGATAACTCTTTGCGGGCATCATCAAGGGCTTTGTTATCGGAAACTAACTGTGCATTTAACGCACTAATTTGTGCGCGCTGAGTGAAGTAATGCTTAATGGGCGGCGCAAGTGTGAGAGCTAAGAAAAAGAGAATGAAGGAAAGTGCAAGTGCACGGCCCGATGAACGCCGACGTCTAAATGAAAGTTGTCGCCGGCGTGCCATCGGTAGTGCTACTTAAGCCTTAAAGCGAGGGAAAGCATCGCGACCGGCATAACGTGCGCCAGCGCCGAGCTCTTCTTCGATACGTAGTAGTTGGTTGTATTTAGCAACGCGCTCGGTACGTGCAGGTGCGCCAGTCTTAATCTGTCCGCAGTTAAGTGCTACGGATAAATCCGCGATTGTTGTATCTTCGGTTTCACCTGAACGGTGGCTCATCATCGTGCGATAACTTGCATGGTGCGCCATTTCAACTGCATCAATAGTTTCAGTCAGGGTTCCGATTTGGTTGACCTTAACAAGAAGTGCGTTTGCAGTGTTGCCCGCGATTCCACGTGCCAGGCGCTCAGGATTTGTTACGAATAAATCATCGCCGACGATTTGAATGCGTGAGCCAAGAACAGCAGTCATCTGTGTCCAGCCCGCCCAGTCTTCTTCGTTTAATGGGTCTTCGATTGAAACAATTGGGTAGGCATCAACTAATGATGTGTAATAAGCGATCATTTCATCGGATGTCTTGAGTGCGCCTTCAAACTTGTACTTTCCACCCTCGTGGAACTCAGTTGCCGCAACATCCATTGCCAGTGCGATATCAGTGCCTGGCTTAAAGCCTGCAGCAGTAATCGCTTCGAGAATAAGGTCTAGTGCTGCGCGGTTGCTCTCTAGGTTTGGTGCAAAGCCACCTTCGTCACCAACGCTGGTTGCTAAGCCGCGCTTTTTCAGAACTGCTTTAAGTGCGTGATAAATCTCGGCGCCCCAGCGCAATGATTCGCGGAAAGTTGGTGCACCGATTGGCGCAATCATGAACTCTTGAATATCAACGTTGGTATCAGCGTGTGCGCCACCGTTGAGAATATTCATCATCGGAACTGGCAACAGGTGCGCGTTTGGTCCACCTAAATAACGAAAGAGTGAAAGATCTGCTGATTCAGCAGATGCTTTTGCCGCAGCAAGTGATGCACCGAGAATCGCATTTGCACCCATGCGTGATTTGTTCTTTGTACCATCTAATTCGATCATTGCAGCATCGATTAAACGTTGATCCTGTGCATCAAAGCCTATGAGCTCTGGCGCGATTTCATTATTTAAAAACGCAATTGCTTTTTCAACACCTTTACCTAAATAACGTGCGCCACCATCACGCAATTCAGCTGCTTCAAAAGCTCCAGTTGATGCACCACTTGGAACTGCGGCGCGGGCTTGCGTGCCATCTTCTAATTCGATTTCAACTTCAACCGTTGGATTTCCACGGGAGTCAAGAATTTCACGGGCTCCGAGAGCTTCGATAATTGCCATAGCGTTTCTCCTTCGTTACTTAACTTATTACGAACGGGGACTTCAACGCTGAAATCGCACAATTCTGTTTTCTCTATATTCAGTTCTTATTCGGTTTTATTCGGTTTTATTGGTTTCTAATGGGGTAATCCTACCGTGCCTCAGTGACCGCAATCTGTTGGCTTAGTTCTAATGCCTGCTTACGCAGCGCAGATTCAGCGTCAACGCCGTTGGCATGGGCCCACGCGATGACTGCGAGAAAAGCTTGCCCAACCGCGGTTTCATCGGCAGTTGCGTTGAGATCTACCGAACTTGGGACCTCTACATCTACGCCATATTTTGAGGCGCGATATAAAAGCTTTTCAATGAGTGGAAGCGCGGGCTGTGCCATCGCAACTCCGTCGAGGGCTGATGTACGGCCTTTTTCCGCCTTTTTTAAGTCTTCCCAGTTTTGTAAAACATCCGCTGTACCGCTTACTTCTACGCCGGCAAATACATGCGGGTGGCGTCGGATTAACTTATCGGAAATGGCTTGTGCAACATCCTCGACTGAAAATGGATCGGTGGGGTGTTCTTCGGCAATTCGTGCGTGAAAATACACTTGTAGCAAAACATCGCCCAGCTCTTCGCGCATATCGATTCGATTGCCACTATGTACGGCATCAACAAATTCGTATGACTCTTCTAATAAATATTTTAGAAGCGATTCATGCGTTTGTTCGGCATCCCACGGACAGCCACCAGGCGAGCGCAATTGGTCCATAACTTGCGCAAGACGCGCAAGCTGTGAACCTTCCATCGACTTAAATTACTTTGTTGCTGGAGTAACTGCAGGACTTGCAGAATCACTAGCAACTATGTCGGCAGCAGCGCTATCCCATTTGCCGTAACGAGGATTAACGGTAACACCGAGTTCTTTTGCCTTTGCAACGATTAGTTTTTGAATTTGTGTTCCAAGATCAGCCTCGAGAACACCGCTTGCAATTAGCGTTTGACTAATCTTGTCTGAGTAAGACATGGCTTCGATGTAAACATCTAAATCTTCAATTGCAATTCCTGCACCTACAAGTGCATTTGGCAAACTCGCGACTCCACCAACTTGCTCGGTGATGCTTGCGCGTCGTGTATCGATTTCAGCTTTTGTTACAGTGAGTTTTAATTCTTCACCAGTTGCCTTGAGCAACTTAGTTAATAAATGAAAGCGAAGCTGTGAACGATTGAGCCCTTCACCAGTTTCTAACTGCATCTGTGAAGTATCAACACCTACGCGCGCAGCAATAATTGAATCAATGCTTGCCTGAACCGTTGCCTGAGTAATCTTTGTATCACCGATCGTCGCAGCTGCGCCTACTTGAGAGCAACCTGCTAATAGAAGCGCTGTTGCTACGGTCATTACGGCAAGAATCTTCTTCACTATGAACTCGCTTTCGGTGTTTCACTCAGTTGGTTGACGGCCTCTACGACCCAGGCCAGAAGAGAAGTATCCACCATGACAGGCGCGTTATCGGACGGATTCCATGTGTTGGCCGTCTTGAGCGCCACCAATACCGTCCTTGTCGCTGATTTATAGAGTGAACCTGGATATAAACGTGCCAGGCGCAGCTGCTTGGACTCGGGCAACGTTAATGGCGCTAATCGTAGGAACTTGCCTTGAACAACTACTTCGGTCAATTTGGCTGCTTTGGCGCGGGCACGCAGAGATGCAACGCCTAAGAGGGCAACGGCTTCTTCTGGTAATTCTCCAAAACGATCAAGTAGTTCGGCTCTGATTGATTCAACATCAGTGCTGTCTTTAACGTCAGCTAAGCGGCGATACAAATCAAGGCGCAGCCGTTCTCCGGGTACATATTCAACAGATAAATGCGCATTGATTGGAATCTCTACCTTGCACTCACTGATTTTTTCCTCAGTTTCAAGAATTCCAGTTTTGTAATCATTAACCGCTTCACCCACCATGCGCATATACAAATCAAATCCCACATCGGCAATATGTCCCGATTGCTCGCCGCCCAAGAGATTTCCTGCGCCACGAATTTCGAGATCTTTAAGGGCAACACGCATTCCCGAACCTAAATCGGTATTTGCCGCGATAGTTGTTAAACGCTCATGTGCGAGTTCAGATAGCGGTTGATCTGGTGGATAGAGAAAATATGCATAGGCACGTTCGCGTCCACGGCCAACTCTTCCGCGCAGTTGATGCAGTTGCGATAAACCAAAGCGATCTGCGCGCTCAACAATTAAAGTATTTGCATTTTGAATATCTAAACCGCTTTCAACAATTGTTGTGCTGACAAGGACATCAAAGTCACGGTTCCAAAAACCAAGAATGACATCTTCAAGTGCACCTTCGCTCATCTGGCCATGCGCAATTCGAATTCGAGCTTCGGGTACTAATTCTTGAAGACGTGATGCAGCTTGATCGATACTTTCTACACGGTTATGCAGATAAAAAATCTGACCATCTCGTAAAAGTTCGCGGTGTATTGCGGCAGTAATCTGTCCCTCCTCTGCCGGCCCCACGTATGTCAAGATTGGGTGACGCTCTTCAGGTGGTGTTGTAATCGTGGACATTTCGCGGATGCCCGTGACGGCCATTTCAAGAGTTCGCGGGATAGGTGTCGCTGACATCGCTAAGACATCCACGGTCGTTCGCATTTTTTTAAGTGCCTCTTTTTGCTCGACACCAAAACGCTGCTCTTCATCGACAATAACTAAGCCTAAATCCTTAAAAACAACGTCATTGGACAGGATTCGATGCGTACCAATCACGACATCCACCGTTCCTTTGAGCAGGCCTTCCATGACTTCTTTACTCTCTTTGGCCGTATTAAAACGCGATAACCCAGCGACTTTTAATGGAAACCCCGCATAGCGCTCGGCAAATGTTTTTGTGTGTTGTTGGACCAGAAGCGTTGTTGGCACCAGAACAGCAACTTGCTTACCATCTTGAACTGCTTTAAAAGCTGCGCGAATTGCAATTTCAGTTTTTCCGTAACCAACATCGCCACAAATGATTCGATCCATTGGGTAAGGGCGTTCCATGTCAGCCTTAACGTCATTAATCGTTGCAAGTTGATCGGGTGTTTCAATATAAGAAAAAGAGTCTTCTAATTCGCGTTGCCACGGAGTATCTGGTGAGAAAGCAAAACCAGGTGAACTAGTACGTGCGGCATATAAGCGGATTAGCTCTCCGGCGATCTGTCGAACAGCTTTGCGGGCACGACCCTTTGCTTTTTGCCATTCACCACTACCAATACGGTGGACAGTTGGCGCTTCGCCACCTACATATTTACTTACTTGTTCAAGCGCATCGGTCGGAACAAAAATTCGATCTCCGGGTTGACCTCGTTTTGCAGATGCGTATTCGATGACTAAATATTCTCGTGTTACTTCAGCGACAGTGCGCTGAACTAATTCGATATAGCGTCCGATTCCATGTTGTTCGTGCACAACAAAATCCCCAGCACGTAACTCCAGTGGATCGATGGCTGCTTTACGCTTTGATGGCAAACGTTCGCCATCTTTAACGCTACCTTTACTGCCGGTTAAATCTCGTTCGGTCATGAAAAAGATTTGCTCGCTCTGACTTTCAAAACCATGGGCAATAACCGAAGTCGTTAAATGGACACTTGATTTTGTCGGTGTAGCAATAAGTTTTTCAACGATATGGACGGGTAAGTCAGCATTTCGAAAAATTCCGGCATAGCGCTCTAACATTCCATGACCATGTGTTGCAAAGACAACAGTGAAATGCGCCTCAACGGCCTCACGTAATGCTGCAATCGTGCGATCGATATCTCCTCGCATCGGGTCAATTGCGTGGTAATCCAAAAACTCAGTTTCATCGGCTAAATCACTACCGAATGGCGCTAATGTCGCACTCGTTAAATTATGAGAACTAATTTCATCCAATAGTTCGGCCCACGTCATATAAGTCCCAGAGCCATCATGTAACGGTGTAACCGCACCATGTGCTGCATTTGACCAAGATGCGTTGAGAAACTCTTCATTTGTGGCAAGTAAATCTGCAGCTCGTGACTTAATTCTTTCGTGATCAATAAAAATGATTTGGGTATTAGCTGGCATTCGTGCAATCAATGTTTCAGTTTCATTCACTAAAAGAGGGATTAATGACTCCATGCCTTCAAATGAAATTCCTTCACTTATCTTTTCTAGTAATTCACGCGCACCTGGCAAAGTTTCTATAAGATCGTTGGCAATTGCTCGAATTGTTGGAGTAATGAGAAACTCACGACAAGGAAAAATACTGATGCTTCCAATGACTGGGGCAAAGGTACGTTGATCAGCAACTTCAAAGTAACTAATATCTTCAATTTCATCGCCAAAAAAATCGATGCGAATCGGATGTGTACTTAAGGGTAAAAAGACATCAATGATTCCGCCGCGAACTGCAAACTCACCTCGTCGCTCAACTAAATCTGTCCGGGAATATGCAAGGCTTGATAGATGTCGTACCAATAGATCAAGTGATTGCTCTTGACCTATTTCTAACGTCATCAGATTTAATTTGCCAAGATCACCAATGATGCGGTGTATTGCTCCACGCACTGGGGTAACAACAACGGGGTGAATGTTTTGCGGTGCCTGCAATGAATATAACGTTTCAATTCGTCGTGCCACCGTGTCACTGCGCGGACTCAATCGCTCATGCGGCAGCGTTTCCCACGCTGGAAACTCCATCACATTGCCATGAAGTTCGCGGAGCTCATTGACAAGATCTTCGGCGCTTCGACTCGAACTTGTGATTATTAACAGTGGATTTTCAGCAGCACGGGCGGCGACAAGAAATGGATACATTGCTGAAGGTGCCACGATGTGAGATTTGTCAGTGACAATTGGCAGAGAGTTAATCAATCCTCGCATCGCACACCCCCAAACGTCTATAGGCCCCAACTCCCAATGGGAGGGGGCTCGCAAGGTTTAAGTCTAATTTATTTTGAGCAGGGGCTCATACCTGAGAGGATTCACCAATGAGCGCAAAACCCAACGCAATAGCAGCAGATGATGCTGACCTGCGCGCTGATGTGCGCCGATTGGGTGATTTACTTGGGCAAACTTTGGTCCGCCAGGAAGGTCCCGAACTTCTTGAACTCGTTGAAAAAGTGCGCAAAGCAGTACGCGAAGGCGATGGTGTTGAAGTTTTAGCCGCGCTTTCACTTGAAGATTCAGTGCAGTTAGTTCGTGCGTTTAGTACATATTTTCACTTAGCAAACGTTGCCGAACAAGTGCACCGTTCGCGAGTAATTGCTGATTCACGTGCGGAAAGTGGATCTTGGATTTCACGTGCAGTCGACAAAATTGAAGCTGCGCTCGTTTCGCAGACACCAGGCCATGAACTAAACCGCGAAGAGATTTCACAATGGATTAATGACATGTCGGTACGGCCAGTGTTCACTGCGCATCCAACTGAAGCTGCACGCAGATCTGTTCTAAACAAAATGGGACGCATTGCTGAACTTCTTGACAACCCGCGTGATCCTTCACAAGGCGAACGCCTAGCTGAAACAATCGATTTGTTGTGGCAGACAGATGAGTTACGTCTTGATCGCCCTGAGCCACTTGATGAAGCCATGAACGCTTTGTACTACCTCGATGATTTATTTAGGCAGACTGTTCCTGAAGTTTTAAATGAATTTGCTCATGAAATTAAGAGAATCGGAATTGATCTTCCAGTCGCAGCACGTCCACTCTCTTTCGGAAGTTGGATTGGTGGAGACCGTGATGGAAATCCCAATGTCACTGCACAAATTACTACTGACGCGATGGTTTTACAGGTTGGCCATGCAATTCGCGTAACGATTGCGGCTATGGATGCACTTCGGCAATTACTGTCGGTTTCAACGCGAATTGTTGGGGCTACACCAGAGCTAACTGCATCAGTGAAAAAAGATTTGACCCACATCCCTGAGTTTGAAGCCCGCTTTTTGCGCTTGAACGCTGAAGAGCCATATCGTCTGAAAGCCACAGCAATAGTCCATCGCCTTGCCCTCACCCGTGATCGTCATGCGAAAGATGCACCGCATGTGCCGCACCGTGATTACAAGGACACATCAGAGCTGCTGGCTGATTTATCATTGATGCGCGATTCACTTTTTGAACACAAGGGTGAACTTATTGCTACAGGCCTATTAGAGCGCACGATTCGTACCGTTGCTGCATTCGGTCTTACCCATGCAACGATGGATGTGAGAGAGCATTCTGATGCCCATCACTACCTTTTAAACCAACTTATTAGTGTTGATGGATATTTAGATAAATCTCATACTGAGAAGTTTGAAATTTTGACCGAACTTTTGCGAAATGGCAAAACTTTAGACTGTACGTTGCTGGATGCCGCTGGGAAAAAGACTTTGGATACCTTCATCGCAATTAATGATCTGATTGATCGTTTTGGTCCTGAAGCAATTGAAACTTATATAGTTTCAATGACAAAAGGTGCCGATGATTTAATTGCTGCAGTAGTTATTGCTGGTCAAGCTGGTTTAGTAAAAATCGCTGACAATAAATCAAAAATTGGTTTCGCTCCATTACTTGAAACAGTTGCCGAGTTAAGAGCCGCTGGAGAAATTCTTGAAAAGCTATTAAGTAATTCAACATATCGCCAGGTAGTAGCACTTCGCGGTGATGTTCAAGAAGTGATGCTGGGATATTCAGATTCAAACAAAGACGCTGGAATTGCAACCAGCCAATGGGAAATTCATCGAGCACAACGATCACTTCGTGATGTTGCCATGAAATACGGAGTGAAATTGCGCTTGTTCCATGGTCGTGGAGGCTCAGTCGGTCGCGGTGGCGGACCAACATATGAAGCCCTCATTGCACTGCCATGGGGATCTGTTGATGGTCACATAAAGATGACTGAGCAGGGCGAAGTTATTAGCGACAAGTACGCACTTGCCTCACTTGCCCGTGAACATGTGGAATTAACGCTGGCTGCATCCCTTGAAGCAACAGTTTTGAATCGAGGACCACGGCAATCAGTGGAGGCGCTAACTACATGGGGCGACTGCATGCAGTTAGTTAGCGATAATTCTTTTGCGACTTATCGCCAGCTTATTGATCATGCGGATTTGCCAGCTTATTTTTATGCATCAACTCCCGTTGAACAGCTTGGTAATCTCTTTCTTGGCTCCCGACCTTCACGCCGACCAGATGCTCACGGTGGACTCGATTCACTACGCGCGATTCCGTGGGTATTTGGTTGGACCCAGTCCAGACAGATTGTTCCAGGTTGGTACGGAGTTGGTTCAGGATTAAAAGCTGCCCGCGAAGCTGGAAAATCTGAAATCCTTTCGACGATGCTTAAAGAGTGGCATTTTTTCAATACCTTTATTAGTAACGTTGAAATGACTTTAGCTAAAACTGATCTAGCTTTGGCTCGACGATATGTAGAAGCTTTGGTGCCGAAAGAGTTACATCATTTCTTAGAAACAATTCAAACTGAGTTTGATTTAACTGTCGCTGAGATCTTGTTATTAACTAAGAAAGATTCTCTGCTCGGCGATCAAGCAATATTGGCACGCACATTGCAAGTTCGCGATGCTTATTTGTCACCGATTCACTTGTTGCAAATCAATCTGCTTAAGCGTGTGCGCGAAACAGTAGGCACTGCCGATCCAATTTTGCAACGTGCATTGCTGCTAACAATTAACGGCGTTGCCGCAGGCTTAAGAAATACTGGCTGATTCTTACCCTTTAAATGCGGCTCGATCTAACCTAGCTGTGACAATCATGTGCGGAACTGTTAGTGCCCAAACTGTTACTAGTGTGAGCCATAGGAATGAAGTACTCAGCTCTGTTTGGGAAAAGCCAGCTAAAAGTGCAATAAAGATAATGGTTCCCAATAAGGCAGGTAGACCTGGAAGTACTGCTGCTTTAAATGCACCAAGTTCACTCCCGCGCTCATAAGCTTGTAATGAATTCGGCAAAAGTGATGTCAGCCGGGCGGTATGACGCATGGCATGCCAGCAACCAAAGTAAACCGAAAAAGCAACAAGTGGTGGTGCAAAAATTGCTAGAGCTGCAAGTAGCGCGATATCTAGAACATCTCTAAATCGTTTGCGAAATAACAGCGTCATGAGTGAGAGTGTTGAAATTCCTGCCACTGCTATTTGAATGTATGCCGTGAAGCCGTAGTGCCAATTAATGAGATTAGCGTTGATTTTTCCAAGTGCATCCGAACTTCGACTATTCACAAGTGGAATAATGACTGGCAATAATCCGCCAGCGCTGGCATAAGCCCACACTGGGATTGAAGCGCCTTGACGATTTCCCAATCTATCGAGCTCGGAAATAAATGCGCTATCTCCAACACCAAAATGTAAGGAACTCATGAGCACTACTGCAATAAATCCAAAGACATTCCATTGCAATAGTGTCCAAATAGCAAGTAAGGCTGCACATACATATAGCGTGATGAAAAACGCCATTCGTAATGGCGCGGAGTTTTTTAAAGTGACTAAATGATCAAGTGCTCCGTGAGGAATTCCCATAGCTAATGCCAGGGCCGCCATGGCAATCTGCCAATTGAGGGATTCTGCGCCGAGCGAAGTTGAGAAAATAACCGAAAGTGCAATCGCCAGTGCTACAGCGCTGCTAGAAATAAGACGAACTCGTCTAAATAGCGCTAAGTGGGATTGATTCATGAAGTGCACATTAGCAATATGTGGGCAATAGTATGCAAAAATGCGAGCATGAAACAGTGGTCCTACATGGCAATGCTGATTTTTACGCTTTGTGGGTCCGGTTGGCTTGAAATATTTTTAAAGACTGGGGTACTACGTAGGTTCAAACGCGCAGCACTGAGTATTGCGCCAATTAGTATCTTATTTCTAATCTGGGATGGTTATGCAGTCGCACGAGGCCACTGGTTCTTTGATCGCTCCCAAATATTGGGAATCTACGGACCATTTAGTATTCCACTTGAAGAGTATCTTTTCTTTTTTGTAGTTCCTCTGGCAGCAATTTTAACCTTGGAAGGAATTACAACTGTTAAACCTCATTGGCGCAAGGGTGAGTTCGGCGAATGATTTATTCAGATATTGCAATTGCAGCTTTTGCTGTATCGGTAATGGCTGATCTTTTTCTATTTAAGAACTCGATGCTCACGCGTGCTGCTTTTTGGTGCAGCTACGCAATTATCTTGCCATTTCAGCTTTTAACTAATTGGTGGCTTACGTCCCGCAACATAGTGATGTATTCACCGGATGCAATCATCGGAATTCGTATCTGTTCAGCACCTATGGAAGATCTTTTATTTGGGTTCGCTCTCGTACTGAGCGTTATGGGAATGTGGGAGTTCTGGGGTCGTCAGGGAGTTCAAAGAAATTAAGAGTTATAACGAGTTTGTGTTAGTTCTAGACCATCGTTAATCAAAGACTCAACAACATCTGCACTACGAGAAATAAACTCGCCTAAATCTTTCTGTTCGATCTTTGAAAAAGCTTTGAGTACAAAGTCTGCAGGATCTTGCTGTCCCATAGGCCGTCCAATTCCTAATCGCACTCGGTAATACTCTGCAGTGCCAAAAGCAGACGTCATTGACTTAAGGCCATTATGTCCATTATCTCCACCAGCAAATTTTGTGCGGATGGCTGCAAATTCAATATCGAGTTCGTCATGCAAGGCAATAATATTATTAGTTTCAACTGAATAAAACTTAGCGAGGGCTTTTATTGGTCCACCAGTTTCATTCATGTAACCCTTGGACTTTGCAAGAATAATTGACTGCATATTTTCACCAACACCTAATTTGTAGGCGGCAATATCACTCCGAGATTTATGCACAGATAATTTGATGGTATTGCGGCGCACGAGTTCGTCGATGACCATTTGGCCTACGTTGTGACGGGTGGCAGCGTATTGATCGCCCGGATTACCGAGCCCCACTACCAACCACGTCATAACGGTAATGGTAAGGGTTAAGCGTCCTTCTTCTCTGCATCGGCCGCAGGTGCTGCTGCATCTACTGCAACTGCTACTGGTGCTACTTCTTCAACTGCAGTTGAGCGCTCAGATAGGTGCACAACAATCATCTTTGGATCTGATTCAAGTTCAACGCCAGCTGGAAGTACTACGTCGCCAGCGTACAGAGAGGTGCCAGCTGCAAGACCCGTGATATTGAGTTCAATAAAGCTAGGGATAGCAGTTGCCTCAACACGAACATCAATTGTGTTATTTACATGCTCAAGAATTCCATCGCGATCGTGTTCACCAACTGCGTGGACTGGAACGGCGACAACAACTTTTTCTCCGCGACGAACAAGAACCAAGTCAATATGCTCGAGAATCTGCTTAAGCGGATGGCGAACAATCGCCTTTGGAAGTGTGAGCTCAGTTTTTCCATCGATAACGATATCTAGCAAAACGTTTGACTGCTTAAGAGCGACCCCGAGTTCGCGTGCTGGCAGTGTGATGTGCTGTGGCTTTTCACCATGACCGTAGATAACAGCAGGAACTAATCCATCGCGACGTGCACGACGTGAAGCGCCTTTACCAAATTCGGTACGAAGTACGCCGTTGATTGTAATCTCTGCCATTTTTCTTTCCCCTT
>CAFBLH010000028.1_pt1 | contig 20036 bp, 14 predicted proteins | sample 7268051 | NCBI WGS metagenome assembly CAFBLH01 (sample SAMEA6814031, study PRJEB35770) | freshwater metagenome | biome: Freshwater; feature: Freshwater reservoir; material: water | place: Czech Republic | collected 2016-04-20 | depth 30m m | reverse complement strand
GATCTGCATACTTGTTGAGGTTCTTTGAATCTGTAATGTCTGGATACTTTGCAGCCATCCATGGTGCGACATACATTCCAATGAGACCAACGTTGCCGTTTTCGCCAGCATCAACAACAGCTCCGCGATCTAGCCATTCTTGCCAACGGCCACCGCCCCAATCTTCGATAATGACGTCGATTGTTCCGGCTTCCATTGCATCATAAGTAGTTGGACCCTCATCCAGAGTCGTCTGAGTGATTGTGCAACCTAATTCTTTCTTAGCAACTTCAGCAACTACTTGTGCTGATGCTGTGTATCCACCCCACGCGTGCATGGCAATTGCCCATGACCCGCAATCTCCTGATGCGCCTCCTGCAGAATCATTAACGCTCTTGCTGCATCCTGACAAAATCAGTGCTGCTGCAACTACAACGGTAATGACTGCTGAACGACGGCTAAATAATGACTTCATCAACCCTCCTAAAGAGTGTAAGTTTTGCCTTAGCCTAGAGCGCAAATTGGCGTAATACCAGTACTAAAATCAGATATTTACAGGGATTTATCCCGAACGACGCGCACCGGCCTGCATTATTCGGTCGAAAATTACACCGAGCAATAAAATCGCGGCTCCAGCAATCAGGCCTTTGCCCTGCAGCTCTGGTTTTGAGTTTCCTACAATTACCAGATACCCCAAACCACCGGCACCCACAAAGCCACCAATAACCACTACAGCTAAAACATAGATCAGACCTTGGTTTGTTGCTAGCAAAATAGTTTTCTTAGCGGCAGGTAACTGTACTTTTGTGATGATTTGCCTAGTTGTTGATCCAGCTGCTGTGGCCGCTTCAATCAGTGAGTGCGGCACTGCGCGTATTCCTTCGCAGACAATTTTGACAACGACTGGAATTGCATAGACGATTCCAGTTGCGATTGCTGTAAAGCGTGTGGGACCAAACAATCCAAGCATTGGGACCAGGTATACGAAGGCAGGCAAGGTCTGACCAGCATCAAGAAATGGCCGCAAGGTTTTCTCTGCTCTATCACTGCGTCCCGTCCAAATACCTAAAGCAATACCGATTATCATCGTTAAGAAACAACCGACGATTGTCTGAGTCAAAGTCAACATTGCTTCATACCAAAGTCCAGATACAACAATTGCCATCGCTAAGACAAAAGCAAGAAGCGCAGTTCGAACACCACCGATAATGAGAGCAAGTGCCACGATCATGGAAACGGTTACATACCAAGGAGATGCAGATAATTGTGATTCCAGAGGATTCAAAATTGAATATGAAATAAAATCCTTAAATCCAACGGTGAAAATATAAAGATTATCTAAAATCCAAGTGGTTGCATCGTTGGCGATTCGCTCAACCTGGGGTGAAATATCTATCTCCTTAGGCCATACTGCCGCCCATAAAATGGTGCGTGAAATAAACACTCCCACAACTGCAAAAATACCTGTACCTATAAGCGTTAATCGCTTCTGCTTAATCTCTTTTTCTGTGGGAGGAATAAACGATGTCTGCCTCTGTGCGGCAGCACTAGTGCTACGGTCTAGAAGAATGGCAAGGAAAACAACGGCGAAGCCAGCAACGAAGCCCTGGCCCACGTTTCTAATAATGAGTGCTTCGATCACTGGTTTGCCTAAGCCTGGTGCACCAATCAAAGCTGCAACAACTACAAAGGAGACAGCGGCCATAACTGTCTGATTAATACCCAACACAATCATCTGCTTCGCCATAGGAATCTGAACTTTTACCAAAGTTTGCTTGCGTGTTGAGCCCATTGATTCTGAGGCCTCGATAGGAGATTTCTCAATGTTCCTAATTGCATGCGAAGTGATGCGAATACAAATTGGAATCGAATAGATCATTGTTGCAATCGTTGCAGAGGCTGCACCGATCATAAAGATTAGAGCAATCGGTGCCATGTAAACCAGTGTTGGCAGAATCTGTGCTAGATCTAAAAATGGTGTCAAAATTTTCAGCACCCGGTCAGATAGTCCCGCCCAAATTCCAAGCGGTATCCCAATTGCTAGCGAGAGCAATACTGCGGCAAGCGTCATGGCAATTGAATCCATTGTGAACTGCCACATCCCAAGTGCACCGCAAGCAAGTAGAAGCGAAACAGAGAGCAGAGCTGTTTTCCACTGACTTGTTGCAAAAACTGCAAAACCAATTAAAGCTACAACGCCGAGCCACCCAATTACTGGAATAACCGAATTTGGTGCAGGTACTGCAATGAGATTTCTGATTACTTGTACAAACCCATCTATGGCTCCACGAATTGGATTAAAAAGATATATAAAAGCCGGGCTTTCGGTTCGATTTCCACGAAGTTCTAGCGCTCGTGCACCTACAAAGGATGTGAATGGAGTATTTTCATAGGTATCAATCTGAAGAGTATTTTTGCCTCGCAAAAGCTGCCCAAGAAAGATCCAGATTACAACTGAACCCAGCAGTAAATAGGGCTTTTTTACTTGCATCAAGCAACACCTGAAATGATGCGTAAAACATCATCACTTGATACAACTCCCAAAGCTTTGCCATTATCACTGACTCGAATTGGGCGTGAGTCAGCAATGATCAAACTGCAAGCATCTCGGATGATCATGTCTGCACTGAGCTCAGGACCATCTGTTGCTTCGCCATCTCTGGGTGCACGGGCGATGTATCGGAGCGTTAAAACATGCGACTTAGCGATATCCCGAACAAAGTTTGCGACATATTCATCGGCAGGGTGTGCAACTAAATCCTCTGGCGTACCGATTTGAACAATTGCGCCATCGCGCATAATTGCAATTCGGTCTCCAATTTTCACTGCTTCAGACAAGTCGTGCGTTATAAAAACCATAGTCTTGCCGAGTTCATGGTGCAGGCGAATAACCTCCTGCTGCATGTCACGGCGAATCAGCGGGTCAAGTGCACTGAAAGGCTCGTCTAGAAACAATACTTCAGGGTCTACCGCAAGTGCTCGTGCCAGACCTACGCGCTGTTGCATGCCACCCGAGAGTTGTTCTGGAAAAGCATTGGCATAACCTTGCAGACCAACTAATTCAATCACTTCATTGGCGCGGGAGTGACGTTCAGCTTTTTTCACACCATTAATTTCTAGAGAGTATGCAATGTTGTCGATTACTTTACGGTGAGGCAAGAGACCAAAGTGTTGAAAAACCATGGAGAATCGAGTTTTACGAAGCTCACGCAAGCGTGCGTTATCGACTTGCAAAATATCTTCACCCTCAAATGTCAGCGAACCTGAAGTTGGTTCGATTAGGCGCGTCATGCAACGAACAAGTGTGGATTTTCCTGAGCCAGATAGACCCATCACAACAAATACTTCGCCAGGTGCAACATCAAATGAAACATCGCGCACTGCAATGGTGTTTCCAGTCTGAGCACGAAGCTCTGAACGCGATAAATCGACCAACGGTGTACCAATTACCTTGTCAGAGTTATTTCCAAAAACCTTCCAGAGGTTTTTTACCGAGATCATTGGCGCTTCACCGCTCACTCAAAATCTCCTTTACTCGTGGGCTCGAAACCACCCTGATCGACTAGGAGCATTGTTGGTCCAAATGTGTTTGATTTCAAGGTACTCACCCAAGCCATGCTCGCCTAATTCGCGACCAATGCCTGATTGCTTATAGCCACCCCACTCTGCCGCTGGGCGATAAGGACCAAAGTCATTGACCCAGATAGTGCCATGACGAAGCGCGCTAGCAACACGGGCCGCTTTTTCTGCATCCTTACTCCAGACGCCCCCAGATAGACCAAATGGCGTGTCATTTCCAATTGCAATCGCCTGCGCCTCAGTGTCAAATACTTCTACTGTCATAACCGGACCGAACGACTCTTCTTGAACGCAGAACATCTTGCTAGTGCAGTTATCCAAAACGGTTGGTAAGTAATACCAACCTTGTGCATGCTCAGGCAAGTCACTCCTTTTCCCACCAACCAAGAGTTGTGCGCCTTCAGCAACTCCTTTTTCTACATACTGTGAAACATTCGAAAGATGCGCTTGACTGATGAGTGGTCCTGTTTCAGCCAGTCGATCATCTGGGCCGCCTAAAGTAATGAGTCCGGCTCTGCGAACAATTTCATTGACAACTTGATCATGAATTGAGCGCTCAACGATTAAGCGAGTTCCGGCCGAACACACTTGACCGGAATGTAGAAAAGCTGCTGTCACCGCGTTATCTATCGCTGCCTCAATATCAGCATCTGCAAAAATAATATGCGGATTCTTTCCACCAAGTTCTAAAGCTAACTTCTTAATCGTTGTCGCCGCCGCCCGCATTATTGTCTGACCAGTTGTCAATCCCCCAGTAAATGAGACTAAATCGATTCGTGGATCATTGATGAGTGGGGTTCCGACTACGGAGCCTGGACCTAGAATTAAATTTGCGACACCTTTAGGAGTTCCAGCCTCTTCAATTATTTTCATTAAAGCTATCGCGCTCTGCGGGGTCAACTCACTCGGTTTAACGATAAATGAACAACCTGCAACAAGTGCGGGGGCTACTTTCCATGCAATTTGCAAGAGCGGATAGTTCCACGGACCAATTAATGAGGCAACACCTAAAGGCTCATGCACAATTCGACTCGATACGTGGTCCAGCCCAACATCTACAACTCGGCCGTGCTCTTTTAAGCCTAAAGCCGCAAAATGGCGAAAAGTTGAGACAACATCAGCAACATCATATTGAGCCTCAATAAATCGCTTTCCCGTGTCATCACTTTCTTTGCGGGCAATTAGATCTGCATCGCGCTCTAGTAAGTCAGCAATCTTTGCGACTAATGCACTTCGCTCATTAAATGACCACGAAGAAAAAATACCGGAATCAAATGATTCACGAGCGGCAGTAATGGCATCTTGAACGTCGCTTTGCGTAGCTTGTGAAACAGTAGCGACGATTCTTTGATCATGTGGGCTATGAACATCGTGGGCACTGCCATCGGATGCTTGTCGCCAAGCACCATCGATGTAGAGCGTTGCGACCATAATGGAATTAATCTAGCTGGCTCTTGCGCATGGCCACAAACTCATCGAGTTCTTGGCGCATACGTGGATCCATTTCTGGCGCAACATACTCCTCTAACTTCTTCTTATAAATCTCAGTTGCGCGATCCTTCGTGTCCTTTGCCCCGAGGCGAGTCCAACGTTCGAAGTTATCGCTATTTGTTAAGAATGGTCGATAGAAACAGTCACGAAAGCGCTCCATTGTGTGAGCTGCACCTAAGAAGTGACCGCCATGTCCAACTTCAAGATGGGCATCAAATGCTAGCGACTCAACATTGAACTCAAGCGGGGTGAATTCAGTCATCAGTGATTGAAGAATTTCAATGTCAAGAACAAATTTTTCGTAACATGAAACTAGTCCGCCCTCTAGCCAACCTGCGGTATGCATCACCCAGTTAGTGCCAGATAAAAATGTTGGCATCATCGTCATCATTGATTGATAAGCCGATTGGGCATCAACAGTCTGTGATGAGTTCAAGCCACCGCCGCCACGAAATGGCAAATTAAAACTGCGGGCAATTTGACCAGTACAGAGCAATCCGATTCCAGATTCTGGTGTACCAAACTGTGGCGATCCCGACTGCATATCGATATTAGAGAGAAAAGAACCAAAAACAATTGGGCATCCAGGATTTAAAGTCTGAGCAAGTGCAATTCCGGTAAGGGCTTCAGCAATTTGCTGAGCCAGAGTTGCCGGAATTGTTACCGGACTCATCGCACCCATCAGTAAGAATGGTGTAACAACCACTGGCTGGCCAGCTAATACGTATTCGCGCAAAGAATCTAACATGCGATCATCCCAGCGCAGAGGTGAGTTGCAGTTTACGAGCGAAATTAATGCTGGAGTTTCAACGATTGCATTGCGGCCACCGTGAATAATTTCAGCCATTTTAATGACATCTTTTGCATTTTCTGCAGTTACAACATTGCCCATAAAAAATTTGTCGGTTAGCGTTGCTGCTGCATATGCCATGTCTAAGTGACGTGAATCTAGAGACAAGTCGTTAGGTTCGCAGACAACTCCGCCTACGCTATCTAGAGCGTCAAATGATTGAGACAACTTACAGAAATTTTCATAGTCGTTGAAGGTCGCATCGCGGCGGATATCACCTTCGCGTACAAATGGAGGTCCGTAAACACCACCAAAAACCATTGAGTTGCCGCCGATATGAACATTATTTTTTGGATTACGGGCCCGAAGATTAAATTCGCTAGGTGCTAATGCACACTGCTTTAAGATCCAGTCTGGATCGAACTTAACATTGTCACCTTCGACAATTTGTCCTGCATCGCGCAACACATCAAGTGCCCACGGTGACATAAACTCGATGCCAATTTCAGAGACGATGCGGCGCCATCCCAGAGTTAAAGTCGCCATAGATTCTTGGCTCAAGATCTCATATCGAGGCATTCGATTTTCAAACATGAACTGCTCCTTCTGTGCGCCTATTGACCACGGGACACTTACGAGAATACCCTTAGATAGTGGAACAGTGGTTCCACATTATGGAACACTATCGGCGATTGTGAGGTGTTGCGAGTGAGCGAGTTGGTCAGCGGTACTCAAGCAATTGATCGTGCAAGTGCACTCCTCATACATGTCTTAGAGGCAACCACGCCTCCGTTATTGTCAGAACTCTCGCGCACACACGAAATTCCTAAGAGCACAACTTCACGAATGCTAAGTGCTTTGGAACGTCAAGGTCTTGTCCGCAGAGATCGTACCGGCGCATTCATCGCTGGTGATGTTTTAACGCAATTTGCCCGCTCTCAAAATCATGATTCAGTCTTAGTTACTCGCATGCACCCTATTTTGGAAAAACTAGCAATGACCACAGGTGAGACTGCAAATTTAGCTGTAGCAAGTAACGGTGAAATGAGATTAATAGATCAAGTTGATTCAAATTATTTACTGGGCGCAACAAACTGGGTAGGTAAGCGCATTCCATTTCATGCATCGGCTTTGGGCAAAGTCTTGCTCGCTTACGGTGCAGCAACTATCCCATTAGGAAAGTTAGACAAAATCGCTTCAAAGACGATTACTTCACGGACACGGCTACTAGCTGAACTGGAAAGTGTTCGTAAAAAAGGCTATGCAATTATTGTGGATGAACTAGAAGAAGGATTGGTGGCAGTAGCTGCACCAGTTCGTGAGGATGATGGTCACGTTGTCGGAGCGATATCCATCTCAGGTCCATCGCCCCGATTGACACAAAGAGATTTAGCTAAAATCGGTGACGTGCTAATTCAAGAGATCCAATTACTCCAAGCAAACCATGAAGGAAAGATAGGTGCAGCATGACTCATGACGACATCATCAAAGCGCTCTTTGACGAGACACTAGTTGGAAATGCTCCGGCAGTCTTGGAGCTTACCAATCAGGGTATTGCCGAAGGTATGACACCTGGCTCTATCCTCTTCGATGCACTCATTCCGGCGTTAGAAGAAGTCGGTGCTCGGTTTGAGCGTGGGGATTTCTTTGTTCCAGAAATGTTGATTTCAGGTAAGGCGATGTCAGGTGCGCTCAATGTCCTGCGCCCTTTACTTGCCGAAACCGGCGCTGAAACAGTCGGAACATTCTTGATGGGTACCGTTAAAGGCGATGTTCACGACATCGGCAAGAACCTAGTAAATATCATGCTTGAAGGTGCTGGATTTAATGTCATTGATTTAGGCGTGCAAGTTGCCCCTGAAAAGTTTGTTGCGGCAATAATTGAACATAAGCCAGACATCGTTGGAATGTCGGCTTTTCTTACAACGACAATGCCCATGTTTAAAGTTAATATCCATGAGATCACTAAAGCTGGACTTCGCGATCAAGTAATCATCATGGTCGGGGGCGCTCCAGTGACACAAGAGTATGCCGATGTTGTTGGTGCAGATGGTTTTGCCGCTGATGCTTCAACTGCCGTCCGTGTTGCTAAAGATTTAATCGCTAAAAAACGCACTTCGGTTTCTGCATAAATTTTCCCATGTTAAAAAAACTCTTACCTCTGGTTGAACATGCAATAAAGAAACCTGTGTGGGATTGCAAGATGTGTGGGCAATGTGTCCTGCATTCAACTGGAATGACGTGTCCGATGACATGCCCAAAGACTTTACGAAACGGACCATGCGGCGGAGTGCGTGAAAATGGAAATTGCGAAGTCAAGCCAGAAATGCAATGTGTCTGGCTTAAAGCTTACGATCGCACTATTTTCCTTCCTCTTCCAAAGGTATGGAAAGACCACTACAACGACTTGCGTCCACCTGTAGACATGCAGCTACAAGGAACTTCATCGTGGATTAACTTGATTACCAAGCGCGACCAACAGACCCCCGCAGGTTGGTCCGTTCAGGACGGTAATCACTGATGTCTGCGCTGCAAGAAAAATTAGAAAATACTAAGGAGACGGTTTTCACTGCTGAATTTCCATCCATCGACGGTGCCGGAATGGATAAAGTAGTAAAGAACGCCGAGCGTTTAGCGCCTTGGTTCGACGCGGTTAATGCCACAGATAATCCAGCCGCGCACGCACATGCCTCAAATACTTCAACGGCAATTGCTATTAAAATGCATGGACTAGAGCCAATCATGCAGATCGTGTGCAGAGACAAAAATCGCCTGGCGATTCAAGCTGACATGATGGGCGCTGCCTTGCACGGAATCCAAAATATTTCATTACTCACCGGCGATGATGTGACGGCAGGAGATGAACCTGAAGCCCGTCGCGTTTTTGATGTTGATGGACCTCAAGCGATTAATATCGCTCGAATTCTCACCACAGGCAAATATTTGTCGGGGCGAAAGATTAATCCGGCACCTGAGTTCTATATTTCCGCAGTTGAGAACTCATCGGCCCCACCTTTTGATTACCGAATTCAGCGAGCCCTAAAAAAGCATCAAGCTGGTGCTCGCTATTTGCAACTACAGATTTCATACCATCCTGATCGATTAGAAGCTTTTTGCACCGGTGTGGCAAAAATAGCTCCCGCTCTTCATTTGATTCCAACTATCGTCTTAGTTAAAAGTGCAAAGCCCATGGATTTTATGAATGAGAAGGTGCCAGGCATCGATATACCTAAAGACATGATCAATCGTGTTGCATCAGCAAGTGACCAAAGCGCAGAGGCATATCAACTGACTGTAGATCTAGCAAAACACGCCCTCACTCTGCCTGGAGTTCGCGGGCTGCACGTCACAGATTTTAGACATGACGATTCACTTGCAAGTTTTATGCACGAACTCGGAAGAAAACCAAGAAACTAATTAGGAGCCCTTACATGCATACAGTCATATCCTCACCCGGCCAAACGGTAACGATTGGGCACGATCAGCCCTTTTGTATTATTGGTGAGCGCATTAATCCGACTGGTCGCAAGAAGTTTCAACTGCAGCTTAGAGAAGGTGACTTGTCGGCTATTGAGAAAGATGTAGTGGACCAAATCGCTGGCGGTGCAAATGTTCTCGATGTAAATATGGGCGTCCCTTTAACTGATGAGCCTGCGCTGCTATCAAAAGCAATTACTTTGATTCAATCAATTACCGATACGCCTATCTGTATCGATTCATCAGTCATTGAAGCGTTACAGGCTGGTCTTGAAACTTATCAAGGCAAAGCACTCGTTAATAGTGTGACGGGTGAAGATGAGCGTATGGAACTCATTCTTCCACTTATTAAAAAACATGGTGCGGCGATTATTGCACTGCCCAATGATGAAACTGGAATTCCTGCTACTGCTGCAGAGCGAATGATTATCACGGAAAAAATCGTTCGCACAGTTGAAAAACACGGTATCCCACTAGAGGATTTAGTAATCGATCCACTAGCCATGACAGTCGGCGCAGATCCAGAGGCTGTAAAAATTACACTTGAAACAATCTATTTAATCCGCGAAAAGTGGGGGCTCAATATGACCCTCGGTGCCTCCAATATCTCCTTTGGTCTGCCGTACCGACATGCACTTAATGCTGCATTCTTACCTGCGGCAATGTCACATGGATTGACCTGTGCAGTAATGGATGCCCGTACTCCACTGATTGTTGAATCTGTACGAGCTGCTGATTTGCTACTCGGTCTTGACCCTTGGGGTTCAAACTGGATTACAAGTTTTAGAGCAAAAGAAGCTGCGAAAGCGGCTGCTGGGGAAGGTGTCTAACTATTAGTAACGACAAGGTCTACCCAGATCCATCACTTGTGCCACATCACGACGGTACCGGTCGAATCAAACTTGCCTTTAGATCCCTTGAAAAAGATAACTCTGTCGCATCAGAGAAAACAATCACAGTACCAACGGGTGTGAGCGCTTTTGATGCTGCATCCTGGAATGGTATTGCAATAGATTCAACGTGTGGTGGATATGGGACATGCAAGAAGTGTCGGATAAAAATCACTGATGGAGAGGTTGAGCCATCGAAGTTAGATTTTCGTGCATTCACCGAGACTGAGATCAAGCAAGGTTGGCGTTTAGCATGCTTAGTGCGAACAAGTACCGATATCTCGATCGATGTTCCGCCGCTTACAACCCGACCAAAGGCTGCAACCGTCGGGGTTGGCCGACAAGTAATTTTGCGACCAGCGGTTCAAAAGAGATACGTCGAGTTAGAAGAGCCAACATTGCATGATCAGCGCACTGACCTTGTGCGATTATTCGATGCCATCGATGATATTGAAGGTGTCGCCTCTCTTGCTGCCATGCGCAATATTCCCCGTGTTCTGCGTGCTGCTAACTTTAAAGTAACTGCAGTTTTCGTTGACCAAGCTTTTATCGATATCGAGCCTGGTGATACAACGGCTTTTCGATACGGAATCGCCTATGACTTAGGGACAACAACAGTTGTTGCTACATTATTAGATTTAAACACTGGGACGCCGTTAGCAGTGAAATCAATCTTAAATAAACAACAGCCTTTTGGCGCCGATGTCATCACGCGCATTAGTGCAACGATGCTAGATCCAGCCGCACTTGAAAAACTCTCATCTCTTGCGCAAGAAACACTGAACCAATTAACCCAAGAGGTCTGTGCTGAAGCAGGAATTGATCCACTTCAAGTCTATGAAATTGCTATTGCTGGAAACGCAACAATGAATCAATTACTTCTTGGAATAGATCCCGAACCATTGGGAGTAGCGCCATTTATTATGGCCTCAGCTGATTTTCCAGATGTTAATGCAGTCGATATTGGCATTAATATCCACCCACGCGCAAAGGCCGTTATCTTGCCCTCACTAGGTGCATACGTTGGTGGCGACATCATCGCTGGTGCACTTGCATCGGGCATGGATCGCGATAAGCGCCTGCGCTTATTTATCGATGTTGGCACTAACTGTGAGATTGTTTTAGGTGATGGTGAAAAGATTTTGGCAACTGCCGCCCCTGCTGGACCTGCCTTTGAAGCGGCGAGTATTAAATGTGGTGTGCGTGCGGCATCTGGTGCGATTGAAACTATCAAAATTACCGATGGTCAGTTAGTTATTGGCACGATTGATGACACACCTGCCATTGGAATCTGCGGCTCTGGCTTAGTTGATGCCTGCGCATCACTTGTTGGAGTGGGTTTACTCGATCATTCGGGACGATTTGTCACAGATGAGATCGCTGCACAAGTTGCACCTACCTTGGCCGATCGTTTATTAGAGCGCGAAGGAGAGCGCGTATTTGTCTTAACATGGAGCAAAGAGGTTGGGGATTTAAGCGACTGTGTATTTTTAACTCAGCGCGATGTCCGCGAACTTCAATTTGCTAAAGCTGCCATTGCAACAGGTTGGGCGCTCCTGCTTGAAGAGTTTGGTGTCGCAGAGTCTGAGATTCAACAAGTTCTGCTCGCAGGCTCTTTTGGTTCATACCTCTCCCCCGCATCTGCAATCAAAATTGGACTTGTGCCTAAGCTTTCAGTGATGCGCATCCTCTCGGCTGGAAATGTCGCTGGAGAGGGTGCCAAAATGGTTCTACTATCTGCCCAAGAGCGCCATGGTGCTACAGCACTATTGGAGGAGATTAATTACGTTGAGCTCTCAGATCGCGCAGATTTTAATGACAAGTTTGTAGATCGCCTAGCTTTCCCAGCATGAGTATCGGCATCGTGGCCTGCGGTGCGCTGGCTACACATATCGGCGATATCGTCACTGAAAATGAGCTGGATGTAGTTATTTATCCACTACCTCCGCTTCTACATAACCGCCCCGAAAAAATCGCTGGCGAGGTTGATGCTCTCTTATCGCAGATCAAAGTTAAACACAGTGCATGCGCCGTTGCTTATGCCGACTGCGGTACATACGGGGCTTTAGATGCCGTCATTGAGCGCCACAATGTAAAACGCCTTCGTGGTAATCACTGCTATGACATCTTTGCTGGTGCCTCCGAGATTGAGCGAATCATGGCCGAAGATGCCGGCACGTATTTCTTGACTGATTTTTTGGTGAAGTCTTTTCATCGAAGCGTCATAGTTGAGCTCGGTTTAGATAAATATCCGCATCTTCGTGATGATTACTTTAAGAACTACACACGCGTCATCTGGTTAGCGCAGATTCGCACTCCCGAATTAGAACAGGCCGCTATCGATGCAGCGGCAGAGATTGGTCTTCCACTTCAGATTCAATCAGCCGGCTATGCAGGTTTAACTAACCAGGTTATGGAGCTAATTTCTCACTAACAAGATCTCAATAGCCTTGAGGACTATCGGCGAAAGCTCTGCTTTATTGACATCGTTTTGTAGGCGTTCAATCATAGATGGTGTCCAGAACTGAACTAGATGGTGCGCTATTTGAATCTCTGGTGCACCACTTTCTGGCACATTTGCAGCGATTTGATTTGCCATTCTAATAATTGAATCTAGCTGTGGATCTCCACTGATATGGGTTTCAATCATCTCCCCCGGTCCTTTAATGCTTGGTGAGATTTCTACCGCCGTCACTTTGTATTCTGGGCAGTTTGTGGCCCAATCCGAGTAATCGGTCGTGATGACATTTGCGCCACTTTCTGGAAAGTGAAAAGTCGTATAAACAACGCCTGCAGGAACTTCGTCTGTGATGCGAGCTTTCATAATTGTTTCACCTACGCGACTTGAAAGTTTTACCCATGAACCATCTTCAATCCCGCGCAATTGCGCATCTGATTCGTGCAAATCTAAAATATCTTCGGTATGCCAGATGTTATTGGCCGTACGTCGAGTCTGGGCACCAACGTTGTACTGGCTAAGTACCCGCCCAGTAGTGAGCAGTAGCGGGAATTTACGAGAGGCCTTTTCATCGGTTGGTACGTATGGAGTCTTCATAAACTGACCTTCACCACGCACAAAGTGATCGATATGCATCGTTGGGGTGCCAGCTGGATTGGCTTCATTACATGGCCACTGAATACTGCCGAGCTCATCAAGTGTTTTAAATGAGACACCAGAAAAAGTAGGTGTTGTCGCAGCGATTTCATCCATAATCGCGGCGCTATTTTCATATGACATGGGATAACCCATAGCAGTTGATAACTCACAGGCAACATCAAACTCGCTTTTTCCTATCTTAGATTTCATCACTGGACGAACACGGTTGATGCGTCGCTCGGCATTTGTAAATGTGCCATCTTTTTCCAGAAAAGATGTACCTGGAAAGAAGACGTGAGCGAACTTTGAGGTTTCATTAAGGAATAAATCTTGAACTATCACCATGTCCATAGCGCGAAGGGCTGCATGCACATGTGATGTATTGGGATCTGATTGTGCGATGTCTTCACCCTGAACAAAGAGTCCGCGATACTCTCCAACTATCGCCGAATCAAACATATTGGGAATACGCATTCCTGGCTCTGCTTGAAGCTCTATGCCCCAGGCATCATTGAAAATCTTTCGCGTATCGGGATTTGAAATATGGCGATAACCTGAAAGCTCATGTGGGAAAGAGCCCATGTCGCACGATCCCTGCACATTGTTCTGTCCGCGAAGTGGATTAACACCAACACCCTTACGGCCAATATTTCCAGTTGCCATAGCTAGATTGGCGATACCCATAACCATTGTCGATCCTTGACTGTGCTCGGTCACACCGAGACCGTAATAAATTGAGCCGTTCTTGGCATTTGCAAAGAGATGCGCTGCTGCACGAATCTGCCCAGCTGGTACTCGCGATGACGCCTCTAATGCCTCAGGTGAGTTTTCAGGAAGGGAAATGAATTTTTCCCAATCACTAAATGACTGCGCATCACAGCGCTCTTCCACGAATTCGCGCTTGATTAAACCATCGGTTGCAATCACATGAGCAAGCGCGTTAATAACTGCAACATTTGTACCCGGCATTAACTGCAAGTGATGGGCTGCGACCACTCCAGGAGTTCGAACAAGTGCGATAACACGGGGATCTATAATGATTAATTTTGCGCCTTTTCGTATCGCTTTCTTCATACGTGATGCAAATACTGGGTGTGCAGATGTTGGATTAGCACCAATCAACATAATGACATCACTGTGTTCGACGGATTCAAAATCCTGGGTACCAGCCGATGTGCCGAAAGTTTGACCTAATCCATACCCAGTTGGTGAATGACAGACGCGGGCACAGGTATCTACATTGTTATTGCCAAAAGCTGCCCGTACCATCTTTTGAACAACGAAAACCTCTTCATTCGTACAACGAGAGGATGTGATTCCACCAATTGCATTGATACCGCTTTCACTCTGTATTTTCTTTAAGCCATCGGCGGCATATGCAATCGCCTCGGCCCATGAGACCTCTTTCCAGGGATCGGTAATTGCAGCCCGAATCATTGGTTTTGTGATGCGATCAGTGTGAGTTGCGTAGCCATAAGCAAAGCGACCCTTCACACAAGAGTGACCTTCATTAGCCCCACCAGTTTTGAGTGGAACCATGCGAACAAGTTCCTCCCCGCGCATCTCAGCTTTAAATGAGCAGCCCACTCCACAGTATGCACAGGTTGTAATTACTGAAGAAGTTGGCGTACCAATCGTCAGCAGTGTTTTTTCAGTGAGCGCTCCAGTTGGACACGCTTGAACACATGCACCACATGAAACACATTCGCTCTCGATAAACGATGTGCCTGACGAAGATACTCGCGCTTCAAAGCCACGATTCTCGATTGTTAATGCGAAGGTTCCTTGGACTTCATCACAAGCGCGTACGCAACGATTACAGACGATGCATTCAGTTGAATCAAAAGTGAAGTACGGATTACTTTCGTCTTTGACTAAATCTAAGTGGGTTTCGGTATTCGTGTAGCGGCTGGTAGTTATTCCAATTTTCTTCGCAACTCCATGGACCTCACACTCATCCCCCGTTGCACAATCTGCCGGGTGATCAGATAGATATAACTCCATGACGCCTTTGCGAATTCGATCCAGCTTTTCGGATTGCGTAGAGACTTTCATGCCTTCGGCAACCGGTGTTGTGCATGAAGATGGCGTGCCATTGCGTCCATCAATCTGAATGATGCATAAACGACATGAACCAAAGGCTTTTAATGAATCGGTGGAACAGAGCTTTGGAATATCAATGCCTGCAACCAACGCTGCGCGCATAATCGATGTATCGGCGGGCACCGTTATCGTGCGACCATCAATTTCAAGGTTTACCTGGTCTAGTTTGTGGCTAGCAGGTGTACCGAAATCTGGTTCGAAGATCATCGTCATCGTGCTGCCCCCGTAAAGTCGGATGAGAAGTTAATCATTGCACTCTTTACAGGCATTGGGGTTAATCCACCCATGGCACACAGAGATCCATCAGTCATTACCTCACATAGGTCCAGTAAAAGCCTCTTGTTCTCATAGACCCTTACGCCTTGAATAATTAAATCAATTGTCTCTGCGCCACGCGTTGAACCAATGCGACAAGGAGTGCATTTACCACAGGATTCAATGGCACAGAACTCCATTGCGAACTTAGCTTGAACCGCTAGATCCACAGTGTCATCAAATACAACGATTCCACCATGTCCAAGCATTCCACCGGCTGCAATCAGCGATTCATAATCCATTGAAGTTTCAAACTGTGCAGTTGAAAAATATGCACCAAGAGGTCCACCTATCTGCACTGCACGCAATGGTCGCCCGGTGAGTGTTCCTCCACCATAGGTATTAATCAACTCTTTAAGTGTGATTCCAAAGGCGGTTTCAACAATCCCACCACGAGCGATATTGCCAGCTAATTGAAATACTTGGGTACCAAGAGAACGCCCAACTCCGCGCGCCTTGTAGACCGCTGCGCCTTCGGCCAGAATCATAGGGACGGTAGCTAACGTGAGTACGTTATTAATAATTGTTGGCTTGCCAAAGAGACCTTCAATTGCAGGCAATGGTGGTTTAGCGCGCACTACTCCACGTTTTCCCTCAATGCTTTCGAGCATTGCAGTTTCTTCACCGCATACATAGGAACCTGCACCGACGCGAATCTGGATATCAAAGGAGTGCGCCGATCCAAGAACTGATTTACCTAACCAGCTATCTGCTCGCGCAATATCAATTGCTTTTTGCAAGATAGCAATTGCATAAGGGTATTCAGAGCGCAAGTAAACAATGCCTTCAGTTGCACCTACTGCAATAGCTGCAATGGTCATACCTTCAATGAGAGTGAATGGATCACCTTCAATGAGCATTCGATCGGCAAAAGTTCCGCTATCTCCCTCATCGGCGTTACAACAGATATATTTTTGATCACTCGTAGCCTGTGCTGCAGTGCGCCATTTAATACCGGCAGGAAAGGCAGCTCCGCCACGCCCGCGTAAGCCAGAGTCGGTGACCTCGTCAATCAGGGCTTGACTAGAAAGTTCGAGCGCTTTGCGCAATCCAAGTAGACCACCATGTGCGCAATAAGCATCTAGAGATAGCGGATCGATGATGCCCACACGAGCAAAGGTCACACGATCTTGATTCGCTAACCATGAAATCTCATCCGTCTTTCCCAGGGATAAAGCATGTGATCCTCCATGAAGAAAATCAGCTTCAAAGAGCGAACTGACATCTTGGACAGTTACTGGGCCATATGCGATTCGACCAGATGGTGTTTCCACTTCAACTAAAGTTTCAAGCCACAAGGCACCGCGAGAGCCATTACGGATAATCTCAATTGATGAATCAATTTTTGTAATCGCTGCGGCGACATCGTCTGCTCCAACCGAAATTGCGGCACTATCGCCTGGTACAAAAACTTTCATAACCGTGCCGCCGAAATTTTCTCAAGGCTTGCTCGGCCAATTAGTTTTCCATCGACCATTACTGCCGGTCCTAGAGCGCAGTTACCAAAGCAGTAGGCATTCTGCACTTCATCACCGAACTTATTCTTAACGGCGAGCTCTAACTCTCGAGCACCAACGGCTTGACATGCCTCTGCAACACAGAGCGAAATTTGATGTTCAGTCGGGGGCATGGTGCGCAGATCATGATAAAAAGTTAAGACACCATGAACATCGGCACGTGATTTATTAAAGAAGTTGGCAATGAGCTCAACACATGCCTTATCAACATAGCCAAACTCGCTTTGCATTAACTGCAGAGCCATTAATACAGGGCCCTTTTCTTCGCGCAGGCTCGCAAGTAGTCCAAGTGCTGCCTCTTGTGAGAATGGCGAATATTTCATTAGAACAAACCTACGACCTTTCCATCGATGTAATCAATACGCTCTGCCGCCGGAACTTTAGGTAGACCCGGCATTGTCATGATCTCTCCGCAGATCATGACAATAAACTCTGCTCCAGCCGAAAGCTTCACTTCACGAATATTGATTGAGTGTCCACTTGGGGCACCGCGCAGTGCGGCATCAGTACTAAATGAATACTGCGTTTTTGCGACGCAGATGGGGAATTTTCCATAGCCCGCTGCCTCAAGCTCTTTGAGCTTGAGGCGCACTTTTGCATCTGCCGTAACTTCCTTGGCGCCATAAATCTTGGTTGCCACTGCATTGATCTTTTCCCAAAGGCTTTGGTCATCTTCGTACACAAACTTCATCTGATTTGGCTGCTCACATAGTTCAACGACTGCATGAGCTAAATCTGCAGCTCCTGCTCCGCCATCGGCCCAGTGCGTAGCAAGAACAATCTTTACCCCCATTGCCTCTACTCGACTACGGAGTAGTTCGACCTCTGCAGCAGTGTCGCTGGTGAAGTTATTAATTGAAACGACCAGCGGAAGGTTATAAACATTTTTGATGTTGTTAATGTGACGTTCTAAGTTAACGATGCCGGCTTCGAGTGCACTTAAGTTTTCTTCAGTAATTGTCTTTAAATCAGCGCCGCCGTGATATTTAATGGCACGAACAGTTGCAACCAGAACACAAGCCGAAGGGCGGAGACCAGATTTGCGACATTTAATGTCGATGAACTTTTCTGCTCCTAAATCTGCGCCAAATCCTGCTTCAGTAACAACATAGTCAGCCAATTTCATGGCCGATGTTGTTGCAACCACAGAGTTACATCCATGTGCAATATTTGCAAAAGGGCCACCATGAATAAATGCTGGAGTGTTTTCTAGTGTTTGCACTAAATTAGGTTGGAACGCATCCTTTAAAATCACTGTCATTGCACCTTGTGCATTTAGTTCACTTGCTAACACAGGAGTCTTGTCGCGCTTGTAGCCAACAACAATCTTTCCGATTCTTGCTTTAAGATCCTCAATCGAAGTTGCCAGACAAAAAATTGCCATGATCTCTGATGCAACGACAATATCAAACCCATCACTGCGAGGGTATCCATTACCTACCCCCCCAATTGATTGAATGATTTCTCGAAGCGCTCGATCATTCATATCTACAACGCGTTTCCATGTCACTCGACGAATGTCTATTGCTAACTCGTTACCATGATGAATATGATTATCAATCAACGCTGCCAGTAAATTATTTGCCAGGGCAATCGCATTGAAATCACCGGTAAAGTGCAGATTAATGTCCTCCATGGGTACAACTTGAGCGTAGCCGCCTCCGGCTGCGCCACCTTTCATTCCAAAAACTGGACCTAGAGATGGCTCGCGCAACGCAATCATTGCATTCTTGCCGATATGACGGAGTGCATCGCCTAGGCCGACAGTTGTTGTTGTCTTGCCTTCGCCCGCCGGAGTTGGACTGATTGCAGTTACCAGAATTAGTTTAGAGTTTTCTCGCTTTGGAAGTGACGTGAGATATTTCAAATTTACTTTAGCTTTGTATTTTCCATAGGCTTCAAGATTTTCAACGTCGATACCCAGTGATGCTCCAATATCGTTAATCGGCTTCATTGTTGCTGCTTGAGCAATTTCGATATCTGACATTTTTATCCCTTAGCTTGACGTATAGCGCTTGTAAGCGCAGGTATCACTTGGTGTAAATCACCAATGATTGCGTAATCTGCATAGCGTAAAATTGGAGCTTCTGGATCGGTATTGATGACCACAATAGTCTTGCTGTTCTTCATTCCCGCAATATGTTGCATCGCACCTGATATTCCAGCTGCAATGTACAGATCTGGTGCTACCTTTGTTCCTGTCTGGCCAACTTGCTCTGCATGTGGACGCCAACCTGAACTTGTCACAACACGGGAACAACCTACGGTGCCACCAAGTAATGCTGCTAACTCTTCTAAATTACCAAAGCCATCAGGACCGCCAACACCACGACCGCCTGAAACTATTACTTTCGCATCATTGAGCGTTACTCCGCCTTTAGATTCACCAGAATCACGACTTAATATTCTTACAACGGTATCTGCTGGCTGTAAGTTTGGTTCAAACTCCATAATTGTTGCTGCTGGACCATTTACTGATTCAGGTTCAGTTGAAAAACTTAAAACAGTAGCGACCAATAACTCGGCATGAACATTTGCCGATTCAATAAGATTTCCAGCCCACCGTGCGCGAAGTACATGGTGAGGTGAACCTAAAGTAATCTCCGAACATTCTGCTGCCATTGGAATATCTAGGAAAGCGGATAGATGAGCGAGTTGTTCATTCCCTCGTGGGCTTCCTGCAGCTAAAACAGCGGCAGGTTTGAGTTTTTCCACTAAATCTTTAAGGGCACGTCCAGATGCCATTGGCGTGTAATCAGTAATTGCAGAATGTGTTGCAACATGCAAAGTCTTAGCTC
>CAFBLH010000027.1_pt1 | contig 21366 bp, 24 predicted proteins | sample 7268051 | NCBI WGS metagenome assembly CAFBLH01 (sample SAMEA6814031, study PRJEB35770) | freshwater metagenome | biome: Freshwater; feature: Freshwater reservoir; material: water | place: Czech Republic | collected 2016-04-20 | depth 30m m | reverse complement strand
CACGGGTGTGTAAACAACACGACCAATAGCAACATCCATCTGGCGAAGTGCAGCTTTTTGTACAACTGCCAATGCAGATGGTCCAGTGATATCAAAGTAAGCAAATGCAGTTAAGTCCACGATGCCAGCAGTTTCGCGCATTTGTAAGTGTTCTGCATTGATTATTGGAGACCACCAGCGTGATTCCCATTCAGCAGTACGTGGCATTACCTTGTCGCCAAACTTGGCAACTAAATCCTTATTTGATTCATACCAAAATGGGCGTTCCCAGCCAGCAGTTTCATAAAAGACTGCACCAAGGGCAGCTTCGCGCTCATAGTAAGGAGAAAGACGCACTTTGCGATTTGATTCGTACTGCTCAAGTGGATGAACGATTCCGTAAGTCTTATTAAATGATTCGGCCACACGAGATTTAATGTGTTTTTCTTCCTTATGGTGCTCATGAAAGCGCGCGATATTTGAAGCATGCAGATCAATCTCTGAATCTCCAAGAACCATCCACTCTGCTACGGACTTTGATGTTCCTGGACCTTCTTTGATCCAGACTGCAGCAACTGACCATAAGCCTTTTACTTCTGGTGTTTCACCAAGAATTGGCATTCCATCTGGGGTGTAAGAAAGAATTCCATTACATGCATACTTTTCGCGAACTGATTCATCGCCAACAATTGATGGCATTAATTCGTAAGCGTGCTCATCTTGAATATCAAAGTCAGCTTGCGTAAACGCGAACTCTGTCGGTGACAATGCTGCTGTTGCATTTGAAGGAATGTCATCTGGTGTGTAAAGAATTGGGCGGTGAGCATATGAACCAATTTCTAAACCAGTTCCATGTTGGCGTTCATACATGAATACATCCATATCGCGAACAATTGGCCATTCAATATCACCTTTTGTATCTTTGAAGAACGGAACTGGTCCGATGTCTTTCATCTGGTGTACAGCAGGGGTCAAAGGAATATAAGCACCGGCCATTGCCGCAAGCTTTGGTGACCAGCAGCCAGTTGCAATAACTACGTAGTCCGCTGCGATCGTGCCTTGATCAGTAACTACTCCAGTTACTCGACCGTTTTCTACCGTGATATCCAAAACTTCAATGTTTGCAAATGACTGCGCAGCACCACTTGCTGCGGCGTGCTCGCGCATTAAAGTGCCCGTTCGAAGTGAGTCAACAACCCCCACGGTTGGCTGGTAATACCCGCCTAAAATAATGGTTTCATCGATGTATGGCACTAACTCTTTAACCTCTGCGGGTGTGAGGATTCGACCACCTTCGATTCCCCAAGATTTTGCGGAAGTAATTCTGCGAGCAAGCTCCTGCATACGCTCTGGAGAGCGCGCCACTTCGATACCGCCAGTTTCGGTGAACGTACCCCACTCTTTGTACTGTCTCATGCTCTCTGCAGTAATCGCAGTCATCTCTTTTGAATGGTCTACTGGAAAAATAAAGTTAGATGCGTGACCTGTTGAACCACCAGGGTTTGGTAGCGGCCCTTTATCAATCTGAACAATGTTTTTCCAACCAAGCTTAGCTAGGTGGTAGACCATGCCGTTGCCGACGATACCTGCGCCAATAACGACGCACTTTGCTGTTGCAGGTAACTTACTCATATTTCTTTTCCTCGTTCTTGTAGTGGTGGTTTATAACGATTTGCGAATCGATGCTTCAAAACCTTCAACGTGATCACGCATTGCCTTGCCTGCTGCTTTCGAATCATTATCAGCTATCGCTTCAAGTAATGCTTGATGTTCAATAATTGCTTCAGCTAATCCAGCAACACGATCAAGGGCTAGAAACCAAATACGAAGGGCATGAGCGTAATAATTATCTAATGCTGAAGCCAAAAATTCATTGTGCGTGCATTGATAAATATGATGGTGAATACGCTGATCTAATCCAATCAACGTTGCCATATCAACATTTCCTTTTATTGACTTAATCTCAGCAATCAAAGCTTTTGTAATAAGGTGATCTGCAGATGTTGAGCGTGTTGCGGCAAGTTCTGCAGCTTTGATCTCTAATACTGCACGGGTTTCCGAGAGTGCGGAGAGATTTTGTACGTCAACGCTGGAGACAAACATTCCGCGGCGGGGATAGACCTCAACTAGTTTTTCATTTGCCAGCGAGCGCAACGCCTCTCGAATTGGCGTGCGTCCAAAGCCGAGCTTTGCCATTAAATCGCTCTCACTAATCAGTGAACCAGGCACGAGTTCCAGCGTGATAATCATCGAGCGAATTCGGCTATATGCCTCTTCAGATAGCGAGGTGCTCTCGCGACTGAGGATATGAATCGCCTGGCTCATAGCAGAGATGATATATCAGTGATATATGAATTGATACACCAGGGCCGAGATCTTTCCTAGTAATACTTGGCAAATAGCCAGATTGAGGCCCCAAATCCCACGGTCAAAATCAAGCCGCGGTAAACCGCCTTCGGCATACGCGCTGCCCAACGACCACCGAGGGTGCCACCAATACTCGAGCCCACCATAAGGGCGATGACCACTGGCCAATCTGCTCTTCCGCTAAAAATATAGATGATGTTTGAGATTAATGACGTCCATCCCACAATGAGATTTTTTGCAGTGTTTAGGGTTTTGGATTCGCGTCGAATATCCCGAGCTAAAACTGCAATAACCATCACTCCCTGACCAGGGCCAAAGTAGCCACAGTACAAACCACTTGCGGCAATTCCAATTTTTTCAATGAGGCCGTGCCTTTGGCTCCGATTGGGTTTAGCTTTAATGAGGAATGACAGGCTCGCAAATAGAAGAAGAAATGGCACCATCTTTTCAAATACCCCTGGCGGAACATTCAATAAAAGAATTGCACCAACAGTTGAGCCAATAATGGAGATAAAAATGAGATTTTTGTACTCATCAAAATAAGAACGCATCTGTTTACGTACTGCAATGAGAGCAAAAAAGTTTGCAGGTGTTACGCCAAGCGCATTTGAAATTGCTGCGTTGATAGGTGACATTCCAGTTGCCAGCAAAACTGGATAAGAAATAACCGAAGCGCCACCAGCCATTCCATTAATTCCACCGACGAGAATTCCAACGGTGAAGATAATGATGTACTCGAGCATGGCTTAACCATACAATGGTGACATGGGTAATGGTGTAGAAGTTCGCTATTTTGCTGCAGCTCGCGCAAGCGCAGGAGTTGATTCCGCAATCTTTGACCCATCACCACTGGCTTCAATTGTGGCGCAAATTAGCGCCTCAAATCCGCCGCTGGCTCACGTAATATCCCAATGCAGTTTCCTTCTGGATTCAATAGTCGTCCATGATTTGAACATCTTTGTTAATGACGGGAGCGTCATTGATGTGCTTCCTAAATTTGCAGGTGGCTAACCACCAATTGCCGACATTGGCCGAAGCGGTGCAATAAAACTCGGATCATTTATTCCGTGTCCTGGAAGTTTGCTAAAGACGGTTTTTTGGAAGCGGGCCGCTATCTGGTCGCACTTGGATTCATAGCTTGTTTTTTCATCTCGGAGAATTGAGCGTAAATCAGTTTCAGTATTTGAAAACAGGCATGACCGAAGTTGACCATCTGAAGTTAAGCGAATTCGATCGCATGCCCCACAAAATGGTCGCGTGACACTTCCGATGATTCCGACTTTCGCACTGGTTCCATCCACATAAAACTCTTCAGCTGGTGATGAGCCTCGATTCTCAACGGGTGCTAATTGGTATCTGGAAGAGAGTGACTCAAAAATCTCATCAGCGGTAATCAGAGTTGCACGGTCCCATATTCCACCGGCATCGAGTGGCATCTGTTCTATGAAGCGAAGCGAATATTCGTTTTCTAACGCCCAAGTTAAAAGTGCTGGCGCTTCATCATCATTGATACCTTTAAGGAGAACCGAATTAATTTTAATTGGAAAAAGACCTGCATCTTTCGCAGCCTTAAGTCCGAGAATGACATCATTAAATTTATCTCTGTACGTTAATGTTTTAAAACGTTCACGGTTGAGAGTATCTAGGCTGACATTAATCCGGTCTAAGCCAGCATCTGCCAAAGGCTTTGCTAAATCTGGCAATCGCACACCGTTGGTAGTTAAAGTCAAGCGTGGCGCATTATCAAGTGATGCTATTCGGTGAACAATTTCAACAATGTCTGGACGAAGAAGTGGCTCACCACCCGTAAGACGCACTTCATCTATTCCTTGACTTACAGCAACCCCAATGACAGTCATGAGTTCATCTGTAGTCAGTAAATCTTCGCTAGGCAGCCAAGCTGCGAAGTCATGGGGCATGCAATAAGAACACCTCAGTGAGCAGCGATCAGTCAGCGAAACGCGTAAGTTACGGTGCACTCTTCCGAACGTATCAATTAATTCGCTCATGCAGTGTTTACCCATTCATCAGTGCCATCTTTGAATACCTGGTGCTTCCAAATGGGCAACCGCTCTTTGACCTCATTAACTAGCGCGCTACAGGCTTCGAAAGCACTACCCCGATGGTGGGCACTCACGGCGACTGCGAAGGCGGTCTGCCCGATCGGTATTTCTCCATACCTGTGTGCGATCGCTACCTTCTGAACTTGAAATTTCTCTGCTACAGATTGAGTAATCGCCGCTAACTTCTCTTGTGCACTCGGATGGATTTCATAGGTCAGGGATGCAACTTCTTTCTCTGAATCATGATTTCGAACCTCACCTGAAAAAGTAACGATTGCGCCGCAACTCTCATCACGGATGAGATTAGCTAGCTCAATAATATTGATCACTTCAGTAGTGACGTCGGCCCGCATAATCTGGACCATCAGTGATCGACTCCATCTAGCTGATCCAAGATATGTCCCGCTAAGCGCTCAATGATGACTAGCCCATCCTTTACTCCACCGGGTGAACCTGGCAAATTAACAATCAGAGAAATGCCATTGGTTCCAACAAGGCCACGAGTTAAATCTGACGTTACAGTTTTTTCACGCGAATATGCCCGTAACGCTTCAGAAAAACCCGGAATCAATTTTTCGATAAAAGGCGCAGTGGCCTCAGGAGTTACATCTGTTGGTGAAATTCCGGTTCCACCGGTAGTCACAATTAACCGAACTTTGTTAGCTAATGCCTTGACAAGCTCAGCGCCAATAGCATCGACATCATCAGCAACGATTACCGGACCGCTTGCTTCAAAGTCAAGGCCAGCTAATCCTTCACGTAGTACTGCTCCACTCAAATCACTGTAGATTCCTTGAGATGCCCGATTGCTTGCAGTAATTACTAATGCACTGCGCTGACTCATTCGCGCTGCCAATCACCATTCTTGCCACCAGATTTTGAATCAATCCGTATATCACTAATTGATGCCAAGGGATCAAGGGCTTTAATCATGTCAATGACAGTTAGTCCAGCGACGCTCACTGCTGTGAGGGCTTCCATTTCGACACCAGTTCGATCTGATGTCACAACACGAGCAGAAATTGCCACGCCTGTATCAATAATTCTCAGATCTATATTTATTGTATTGATTCCGATTGGATGACAAAGAGGGATTAAATCACTTGTTTTTTTAGCTGCCATGATTCCAGCAATGCGGGCAGTTGTTAAAACATCACCCTTTGGCGTGGCTCCATCGCGAAGTAATTCAACTACCTGAGTTGAGAGATTTACCTGTGCCGAAGAATTGGCGACACGGACTGTAATTTCACGGCCAGTTACATCAACCATATTCGCCTGTCCCGCACTGTTTAGGTGTGTCAACTCATCGCTCATGCGGTGAGTCTAATTCTTTACGGCAGTGATAGCCAACGAACAGACTCCCCCGTCTTTGTAAGGCTTTTCGTTACAACGGCAAATCCTGTTGAGTGAGCCAAGCCACGCAGCATTGCAGATCCTAAATAGTGGGCCATAACAAATCTGCCATCCACTACATTACCAATTATTAAGCGTGTGAAATTATCTGGAGCCGTGAGATCGTTATTTGTAATTACAGATGACAGATCTTCCTGCATTTGGCCGAGTAAAGAAGTTATAACCGGACCGCCGAGTGAGACTAAAGCAACAATTGCAGATTGAGGATTACCAGGTAGGCCAACAATTGCCACGTTCTCTTTGCGAGCGAGCAACATAGGATGTCCAGGCCGAACTGCAACTGTATCGACTAATATTTCTGCATCTATTATCTGTAAAGCATCGTGAAGAAAGTCGCGAGGGCCGTGTGCAGTTCCACCAGTAGTGATGACAATATCGGCTAGCTTGCATGCGCTACTAAGTGCATCTACAACAAGTTGCCGTTCATCTGATATATATTGCGTGCTGACCACTTCGCAACCCAACTTTGCTAACCAGCCAGGTAGTTGTGGCCCCAGTGCATCGCGAACTAGGCCATCACTGGGCACTCCAGACAACTGAATTTCATCGCCCAAAAGTACGATTGCAACTTTTGGTTTTCTTACAACTTCTATTTGATCTAATCCTCCGGCTGCAAGTAAACCGATCATGGCTGGATTAAGTTTTGTTCCAGAATTTATTAAAGTATCCCCTGCCTGACATTCATGAGCGGGTGGTCTAACATCTTGGCCTTCAATAACATCTCCTTGTAGCGATTTCTCAGTAACGAGTGCATTTTCCCAACGAATAATTCCACGCGTTCCATCCGGAATAACTGCACCCGTTGCTATTCCTACAGCCTGGCCATCATTAAGCGCTTCCTTCATTGGTAAGCCAGCTTTTACTTCGCCAATAATCAACCACGGACCATCACCACAGACTGCATATCCATCCATCGCAGATGTTGCATAGGTTGGGAGGTCACACATGGACTGTGCATCAGTTGCTAACGTGCGATCAACACATAAATTTAAATCAATAATTTCATGAGGTAATCGTTGAAAAGAATTCACCGCAACCGACCGTGCAGTATCCCAACTGCCCTCAATAAGTGCGCTCATAGTTGAGGATTATCCTTTACCTGCGTGAGAAAAGCGATGGCACGGCTTAAGTCAGCCTGAGTGTCAATATCCATGAATACCTGCTTCACGTCGTCAGTCATAACAATTTCCTGAACTTTAAGTAGTGAAACCAGTTCTCTCATGGATCTACCGTGGACATCTCCCAAATCAACTAGTGCTCTTTGAATCGACTCGCGGCGATAAACCGCGGCTAACGGCTGCGCAAATCCATTCGCGTCAATAAAGATCACCGCATCATCATTAACTCTCACTAAATTCAAAAGTTTTATAACACTTGGCAATACAAATGGCATATCAACAGCGACAAGGACAACTAACTCTGACGTACATGCATCAATGCCAGCCTTAAACCCAGCCACTGGTCCCCCACCTTTTGGGTTTTCTTGAACACAGATATATTCTGAACCAGAGATTTTTGGATCTTCCCCAACGATAACAACTGAAAAGTTCGAAGGAATTGCTGCCAAAATTCGCGAGATTAAACTTGCACCATTTAACAGGGCCTGGGATTTATCCGAGCCAAAACGAACACTTGTCCCACCACTTAAAACAATAAGGTTCGCACTTTTACTTTGCACGTGGCTAGGATACTGACTATGGCATACGCACGGGGTGAAGCAAATCAGTTAGGGTGGCGAGAAATTATCGTTGCTGATGATGAAGCACACATCGGACACAGTTTTCCTACCGACAGCACTCCACTGTTAATCATGCACCACTTATCTGATTTGCATGTTTGTGATGCTCAGTCTCCAACCCGACCTGAGTATTTAGACCGCTGGGCTGATCCAGATAGTCCGATTCGAGAAAAAGTCGGAACTATTGGAACTTACCGCCCGCATTCGATGCTTTCGCCACATGTCGTCGAAGCCATGATTCAGAGACTTAATACAATTACAAACGGCCCACTTTCAGGTCACTTGGTCGATGGCGCAATTATTACTGGAGATACAACAGATAATGCGCAGTTAAACGAAGTTAGTTGGTACTTAGCACTTCTCGATGGATTAGATTTCAGACCAGACTCTGGAAGCCACACTAAATACGAAGGCGTGATTGACGGTACGCCTGAACATTATGACACTCGATATTGGCATCCTCATGGAACTCCTTCTGGACAAGAAGATGATGATGCTCGGGCTAAATATGGTTTCCCGGTTGTACCAAATCTTCTCAATAACTGCCGTAAGCCCTTTACAGCTACCGGTTTGCGCTTTCCTTGGTATGCAGTGCATGGAAATCATGATGGGCTTTTACAAGGAACAGTTGCACCAGAAGAATCTATTAATTCAGCAATGATTGATGATAAGCGCTACACCGGTCTACCATCGAATGTCAGTCTGGCTGAAGTGCTTTCAAGTTTTCAAGAGATTGGGCCAGCAAGTTATCCCAAAGCTTTTGACGCACCATACGTCCAAGTCACTGCCGATATTGAACGTCGTGCGGTTGAACGTGGTGAGTATGCCGCGATGCACCTTGCTTCCAGTGGATTACCTAAGGGACATGGGTTTACGGCTGAAAATGTCAAGAAAAAACATATGTACTACGCAACGCTTATTGGTGGTATAAAACTTATTGTGATTGATAGCGTCAATCACTTTGGTGGTTGGCAAGGCTCTCTTGATGTCGAACAGTTCGAATGGTTAGAGCAAGAGGTTTCAATCTCAGATCGTCCAGTTGTTCTGGCATCGCATCATCCGCTGAGCAAATTGTTCAACAGCTACGCCCCTGCCGGAAGGCGTGTCTGTGTCGAAGAAATTGAAGCGATGTTGCTTCAGTATCCATCGGTAATTGCTTGGTTTGCAGGTCACGAACATCGCCACCACATTAAGTGGATTGGTCCAGAACAAGAAATAAAGGGTTTCTGGCAGATTGAGACAGCTTCGCATGCAGATTGGCCTCAGCAGTCCCGCACAATCGAAATTGTTGAAGATAGCTCTGGTGATATTTACTTCGGACTCAGTGTCATTGATCATGCGGCCGGGGCTGAATACGGAGATGCCCAAAACCCGTTAGAGATTGCTGCGTTATCAAGGGCGTTGAGTGCAAATGTTTGGCAGAAACGCCTAAATCTCGGTGCAACCCACGATGTTAACTGGTGGTGTGGACGGCCTGAGGATAGGAACGTGGTCTTAAAGATTAATAAGCGTTAAAGCTAGAGTTTTCGCCCTATAGAATTAGGCCATGAGTGAGTATCAAATCATGCGCTGGCGTGAAATCCCTTCCATGGTGATCGCCCGCGAGGGTGAGACAACCATCAAAGTGATGTTGGCATCCAGATTTCAAGAAGCAATTGATGAAGCAGCGATGCGTTTGGGTGAAATTGACGCAGATGCTTATACATCAGGTTGGAATCGTGATCCTTGGGTCGAATCAACTGATGCTCCTGACCTTCTTGCAGCACGGATCGCAACGGAGTTAGAAGAAACTTTAAGCGTTGAAAAACTAGAAGAATTTCTCAACACATTAGGGGAAAAATAATGTCGGCAATCTATGAAGCACTTGAAAAGGCAACACTTTCATCTGACGGTGCCATGGGAACTATGCTGCAAGAGCGCGGGCTAACCGATGGTGGTGCACCAGAGTTGTGGAATGTTGAAAAGCCAGAAGAGATTGAAGCGGTGCTTGAAGCCTATGCCGCTGCTGGTGCTCGCTTTATTACAACTAATACCTTCGGTGGAACTCATGGTCGATTGGCAATGCATGGTTTAGAAGATCGGATCTTTGAACTCAACAAAGCTGGCGCAGAAATAGCTCGCACCGTTGCAGATCGACATCCAGGTTGTTTCGTCACGGGAGATATTGGACCTTCAGGAGATCTGATGGAACCCATGGGCACAATGACTTTAGAGAGTGGGCAAGCCCTTTTTGCCGAGCAAATTCGCGGTTTAGTTGCCGGTGGAGTCGATGCCATATTAATTGAAACGATGTCAGATCTCGGCGAAGTTGAAGCAGCCGTAAATGCTGCAAAAGAAGTTGCACCAGGTTTGCCAATCATTGCAACGATGAGTTTTGATACGAATCTTCGAACAATGATGGGTGTAAAACCAGGAATGGCCGTTACGCACTTAGCGGAACTTGGTGTCCGAATTATCGGTGCCAACTGCGGACGTGGAACTGATGAGATGCAGATTATTGCCCAAGAGATGGTCAACACTCGCCCCGAAGGCGTGTTCATTATTACGCAATCCAATGCGGGACTTCCTAAACTTCAAGGTGATGAATTTGTTTACGATGGAACACCTGAAGAGTTAGCAAAGTATGCAGTGAACATGAAGGCGATCGGGGTCAACATCGTTGGCTCCTGTTGTGGTTCATCTCCAGCTCACACCGCCGCAATTACTGCTGCGCTTGCATAACTATGAAGAGCAAAATACTTCTCATCGGAATCGATGGTCTTAATTTAAATAGTGCCCTTGAAGCATCACCTGCTATAGCAGCACTCAAAGACACTGCTTATTTCAGTGAGTTAACAATGCAGCCGCCAACTTGGTCTGGGCCCAGTTGGTCAACGCTTTTAACTGGTACAACACATGAACAACATGGTGTCCGTGATAACTCATTTATGGGTCACCGACTTTTGTATTTTCCAGATTTGCTTTCCCTTGCCTACTATCAGGATCAAAGCACAACAACTTTTGCCGCCGCAGGCTGGCCACCGCTCGTTGACCCCGCTGGACATGCACCAGTTATCCAAGAGCGACGTGAACAACAAAAAGCTTTTCGCCATCGTGTAATAGTTCGAGACGGCGAAACTTATGGGTACACGTTGATCGATGCGCAGATTCAGGACGCAGCGTTATATGCCATCGGTAACCATGGCCCAGATGTTAGTTTCGTTTATTTCTGTGGCGTCGATGAAGCCGGCCATGTTTACGGCTCAGTTGGGCCGGAGTACAAAGAGGCGATTGCACGAATCGATACTTACGTGGACAATCTACTCAAAGCGGTTCAGGTTCGTTCAGAGCAAGGTGAGCCTTGGCTAGTAGTAATTACTACGGATCACGGGCATCTAGATGCTGGCGGACACGGCGGAGATACTCCCCAAGAGCGTGCATCATTTGTATTTGCACAAGGTTTTGGGCGACCAAATCCAACGTGGCCACAAAGAATTGAACCGCATGATTTAACACCGTTGCTGATCGCTGAAAGGGCAGGTTAGAGATGAACTTTAATAAGGTAATTCTTTACTATGGCTTTGCTCCGATTTCAGATCCACAGGCGGTGAAGTTGTGGCAAAAAACTTTATGCGAATCATTGAACATCAAGGGACGCATTCTTATCTCGCCCCATGGCATCAACGGTACTTTGGGCGGCAACATGGATGATGTGAAAAAGTACATCAAAAACACCCGTCAATACCCAGGTTTTAAAAAGATTGATTTCAAATGGTCTGAAGGCACCGGACAAGACTTTCCTAAGCTCAAGATTAAAGTTAAAGATGAGCTCGTTGCATTCGGAAATCCAGGTGAAATAAAGGTAGATGAAAATGGTGTTATCGGTGGCGGTATTCATCTACGCCCAGAAGAAGTCAATAAGTTAGTTGAAGAGCGTGGCGATGAAGTCTTCTTCTTTGATGGCCGCAATGCGTTTGAGGCAAAAATTGGAAAATTTAAGAACGCAGTTGTACCCAATGTCACCACATCAAATGATTTTGTGAAAGAAATTGAGAGTGGTAAGTACGACCATTTGAAAGACAAGCCAGTTGTCACTTATTGCACCGGTGGAATTCGCTGTGAAATCTTGTCCGTTGTTATGAAAAATCGTGGCTTCAATGAGGTGTACCAGGTCAAGGGCGGCATAGTTCGGTATGGAAATACCTTTGGTGATGATGGACTATGGGAAGGCTCCCTCTATACCTTTGATGACCGACTAACCATTGACTTCAGCGATCACACGAAATTAATCGGTGAATGTGCACACTGCAATGGCCCAACTAAAGAGTTTAGGAACTGCCAAAAGGCCGAGTGTCACCAACTAGTTTTACTTTGCGATGCTTGTTATGAATCGCATTTAGATCGGCCTTGCAAGCACGATCGAGAAATCAAGAGAAATCGCGAACTAATTGGTTAGGCAGATTTTTTAGTCTGTCGCCAGTGGAATACATACAACGGTGCGGCAATCAATGCTGTTGTAAACGAAGTGAACATACTTTTGAACGCTTGGCGCTGGTTGAGTGATTCCTGCGATGCTAAGGCTTGAGCGCTTGGTTTAGTCGAAGAATACACATCAACATAACCTGGATCTGGAAAAATTGCATTCATTGCGCCGTTGATAAATGCAACTGTTGAGAATAAGACAACAAGCAAAGTTATTAAGCAAACCGCATACAAATAAAGAGATCGCCAATCCACGCCGTGATGTTGCGCAACCTGCGCAGGAACCTTCTTTGCAACTGCCTTTTTGACTGTAGCCATGATTGCTCCTTATTTTTAGAGTTAGTGAGTTAAAGTCACTTTAGACAAGCCTTCCGGTGCATCAGGGTCGAATCCAGATGCAACGGCAAATTCAAGTGCAAATCTTTGCAAAACCAAGGCATCAACAAGTGTTGCAGCAATCTCATCGTCACAGTTCGAACCTGCCAGAACAATGTCATCAGCTGCTGGATTCCCGCCATTACCAATCCAGAAAATACGGGGCGATATTGTTCGAATCTTTGTTGTTGCTTCTTGGATCGATTCGATGGGTAGATGCTTGGGTGCCACAATAAAAACTTGAGTCTCTTCGGTCAGGGCAGAGATTGGGCCATGAAGATAATCCGCGGTTGAAAGTCCTTGAACAGAGACTTTAGAGGTCTCCTGAATTTTTAATGCCGCTTCGCGGGCATTGGGATATGCAAAACCGCGCCCCAGAATCACAATCTCATGATTACGGTTAGTAGCTGATACAGCCAGAGAGACTAAATCTTTCGTAGAACAAATCCGTTGTGCCTCACTAATAATTTGCTCTGCATTGAAAACTCTGCCAGTCCACGTAGCGACCAATAGGAATGAGATCAATAGTTGTGCGTTGTATGACTTGGTAGCTGCTACTGCTAATTCCGGACCCGCAAGTAACGGAAAATGATGGTGAGCAATCTTCGCTAGAGGTGATGTCTCGTCATTTGTCATGGCAATTAAATAAGCATTAGCGGCACGTGCCGCAGTTGCAAAGTGAACTAAATCTGGCGATTGTCCACTCTGGCTAATTGCTATCACCAATGTGTGCGCGTATTTGAGCTCTGCACCATAAATTGTTACCGAAGATGGCGACGTTAGCCCGACTGGTAGACCAATCTGAGTCTCAATGAGATATTTCAAATAGTGGGCAGCGTTATCTGATGTCCCGCGGGCTAAAATAAGAACCGATTGAATTTTCTCAGTAGTGAGTAAATCTTTAATTGAATCGAATCCGGACAAATCGCTCAATATCGAAGTGAAAACCGAAGGTGTTTCTGCGATTTCCGAAGACATAATCGCTCCAAGTTGCTTCATGTGACTATCATCCCACAACAAAATAAACTATTGTTCAACTTATGGTGCTCGCAGTCGATTTAGGTCAATCTGGCACCCGAATTCGCATGGGTGATGTGGCAATCAAATCAACTCGCGGCAAACTTGCTGGTGAACATCCACTGCCTGCTCTCCGTGCAGTCTTTGAAGGCCTTGAAAAATTAACGACCGATGTGGTTGCACTTTCTTGCACAGGATTTAGTGGAATCGTAACCGACCCAACTCCATTTTCTTCACTGTGCTACGAATTCTTTGGTGCAACGAAAACTGTTGTTATCGATGACGGTTTAGCTGGGTTTATCGGCGCATTACAGGGATCTCAGGGAGTAGTTTTATCAATTGGTGGCGGTGTCGTTTCTATTGGTGGGCGCGAGGGAAAGTTTGCACATCGAGATGGACTCGGCAGCACTTTTGGTGACGAAGGTGGTGGTTTCTGGCTCGGAAAATTAGGAATCACGAAGGCACTTGGAATCCGACAAGGTCGCGGTAGTGATCTCGACTTTTTGCAAGCGCTTGACGCTCAAGTGCAGGCTTATGACACGCTCGACGTAAAGAATGGGTCAGATGCAGCGACACTTGCAATTACGTCGGCGCGCGCAGTATTAGATGCTGCAGATACAGGCATTAAAACCGCGCTCGAGATTCGAAATGAGGGAGCATATTTACTAGCTCAAACCGTAGTTTCTTCATGGACAGGTGCAAGTGGATTATTAAATGAGTCTCCTGAAATTGCCATACAAGGTGGTCCATCTCGAAACGAGAGTTATGTCGAAACGATTCAGTCAAATATTAGTAAACAAATACCGAATGCGAAGTTTGTAACCGCTCGTGGTGATAACTTAGATGGCGCACAATGGATAGCCGAAAACATGATTGATGATTCTCCTCCCTTAATGCGGTGGGGTCATGAATATTAAAAATTTACGTTACTCAAAAGGGTGGATTGTTGCCCTTGCAACGATTATCGGTTTGATTTTCGGTGCATACACCTTCATTAATCGAGCCGTTACAACGCATGTTTATGTCACTAACTGCGGTTCGGTAGATTACAAGCCCACCATTTTAATAAAATTTTGTGCCGATGCAGGAGTGCAAATTACCCAAATTGAATGGGAATCATGGAGTTCGGAAAAGGCTGAAGGTATTGGCGTGTATGAGATTAATGATTGCGAACCAAGTTGTGTTGACGGAAAACTTCATCATGCAACTGTGGAGATTACTTTGAGTAAAAGTAAGAGCATAAGTGGCAAAGAAACGCTGACATTCATTTCGATTAAGACTAAAGATGGTAAGACCCTTCCTTTAAGTAGCTCGCCTAGTGATGCCTGGCCCCTTGAATTAGCTGGTTAAAGTAAGCCGAACTCATTTGCTTTTGCGACTAACTCTTCACGGACATTGGGATGTGCGGCATGGTGAATGATGTTAATTGCTTGATCATTTTGTGAATGCCCAAAACAAGCGGCAACTCCCTGCTCTGTTACGACATAAGAGTGTTGGAAATGAGTGATGTTGCTCTGCAAACGGGGAACTATCGTTGAGACATTTGCTTTTGGATGCCAGGAAGGCAAAGCAACAAATGATTGGCCGCCACGACTATGAAGTGCGCCTACGATGAAATCTGTGGATCCGCCAAAACCACTATAAATCTTTCCGCGCACATGGCTAGCGTTTGCTTGGTCAAATAAATCCACTTCTAGAGCGCTGTTAATAGAAGTCATCTTTGCTTGGCGAGAAATTTGAGATGGATCGTTTGTTCTTTCGGTTCTGAGCATTCTTACTTTTTTATTCAGATCTAGCCACTGATATAACTCAGAACTACCAAAGATAAAGGAAGCAGTGATGAGAATTTCATCATCCAATGTTCCGGCTTTGCTCAGTTCGAGAACACCGTCTGAAAACATCTCTGTCCAAATTCGCATACCTTTTCTATCTTTAAGTGCCATGAGTACCGCATCTGGTACTCCACCAATACCTAACTGCAAAGTTGAATTATCCTCAATTAAACTGGCAATTCGGCTGCCAATCTCTGCCTGGATATCAGTTATTGGCGCAATAGGTTTCTCTTGTAATGGCTCATCAACCTCAACTAAATAGTCGATTTCACTCTCATAAATCTGTGCATCCCCATAGGTATAAGGCATCTGCTTATTGGATTGAGCTATGACTAGACCACCATGTGCACGTGCAGTTTCAATCGACCGTGGCAAAATATTGACTTCAGTCCCGAGGCTAACCGTGTCAAAACGTTTTTGTGACGTATGCAGAAAAACAACATCTGGCCGATAAAAATTACGGATTAAGACAGGTAATAGTGAAAGCCTGGAAGGTATGTAATCAAGTCGCGGGTGATTGCGCATTGCAGGGCCAACGAAGGCGGTTTCATAGGTAATCCCGTCTCGATTTGGAATATCACCATGTGCATTGAGCATGTGTAGTTTGAACTCAGGAATAACATCATTTGCAATTTTTAACAACGTTTGTGGAGCTGAAAAATTACCTGAAGCAATTATCCTGGGGTTACTAGGTAAATTCGCAAGAATAGATTTCAGCTGATCTGAATTTATTACTCGCATGAGGCTATTCTATGCCTCGCGCGTTATATCATCGTGGTGAGGTGATTAACAATGTTGCAGCTAAAAATAGAATTCCAACTGCTGAAATAGCGGTTAAAGCTCGACGTACTTTCGGTCTTGCCAATGTAGTGGTAGCCCTCCCAATTATGCTTATAAGGAATGTGTACCACGAGGCAGAAACAATTGCCTGAACGATTGAGAGCGAAAATATTCCCCACCCTAAATTGAAATCTTTCGGTACAAATGCAGGTATAAAAGCAACGGCAAATACTGCAGCTTTTACATTTGTTAAGTTAGTGACTAAGCCGAGTCTGAAAGCGGGGCCTAAACCCTGCTTTGTATTGCCTTCGAAATCAAATTTTCCGAATTCTTTACGCAAAGACCAAAGAGTTTGCAAGGCTAAGAATGTTAAGAAAACTACACCGGCATATTTGAGAGCAGCATATGCCGTCTCAGATCGTGCAAAGATTTGTGACAAACCAATAGCCGACGCAATTCCCCAAAAAACTAACGCGCTACTCGTACCAACAAGTGTCGTATAAGCAGTTTTAGTTCCACCAACAATTGCTTGACGTAAAATCATTGCCACTGTTTGACCTGGAACAAGCGCCAATAAAAAGGCAGTTGCAATGAAGGCAGGAAGAACCTTCATCAGTGAAACCATACGTAGCCCCGAAGGGATTCGAACCCTCGTAGCTGACTTGAGAAGCCAGAGTCCTAGGCCGCTAGACGACGGGGCCGTGCCTGAAAAATATAACTAGGACAAAACATATTAAGTTGTACGTGCTTGGTGCGCTGGGGTACCAGGACTCGAACCTAGACTTACTGAACCAGAATCAGCAGGGCTGCCAATTACCCCATACCCCAAGTTGCTTATACTGCAGTGGCAAAGAATACCGTATCGATTAGAGTGTTAATGCCGCCGCAATTCTCGATAAAGAGGCTGCTTTACCTAATAACTCCATTGACTCAAAGAGCGGCGGAGAAATTGTGCTGCCGGTAGTTGCGATACGGACTGCACCAAAAGCTATTCGGGGTTTTAGACCCATCTCCTCAATAAGCGAGGCCCGAAGCGCTGCTTCGATTGCTTCGTGCGTCCAATCGGTGATTGGCTCTAGTTCTTTTAGTGAACGCGCAAGGACATCCTTAGCACCTGATTCAGTGACCTTTGAAAGGCTTTCTGGCTCAATCGCAAAATCCTTAACGAAGAGAAATTTAAGCATCGCTGGAATCTCACTCAACATAATGATGCGCTCTTGAATAATAGGTAGAGCCCGTTTGACAAGCGCTACCTCATCTTCTGCCCCACTAATTACCTGGGCCTTAATAAGGAATGGGAGTGCCCACGTTAAGAAATCGTCAATAGTTAATGCTCGAATCTTGTCACCGTTTATCGCTTCAAGTTTTTTCATATCAAAACGGGCAGGTGAGCTATTTACTTTTTCAACCGTAAAGAGTTCACACAGTTCTTTCATAGTAAGGTTCTCACGATCATCTCCTGGAGACCAACCTAAAAGTGCCAGGTAGTTACATATTGCCTCAGGCAAAAATCCTTTATCACGATACCAAGCGATGGACACTTCACCATTTCGTTTCGAAAGTTTTGCATTATCAGCACCCATAACAAATGGAAGGTGCGCAAAGACTGGATAGTCCTCCAGTGAAACTCCCATTGCTTGGTAAACGCGAATCTGACGAGGTGTTGATGAGAGTAGATCCTCTCCACGCAAAACGTGGGTAACCTTCATCAAAATATCATCGACGGCAACGGCAAGTGTATAAAGCGGTGATCCATCGGCACGAACTAAGACGAAGTCTGGAACAAACTTATGATCAAAGGCCATTTCTCCGCGGATTAAATCATTAAAAGTAGTTCCGCCATCTGGCATACGCATGCGAACAACGGCTGCACGTCCTTGAGTCTTGTACGCTGCGATTTGCTCGACTGTTAAGTCACGGCAATGCCCGTTGTAACCTGGCGCTTGATTCGCTGCACGTTGGGCTTCGCGAACTGCTTCTAACTCCTCAGGCGAGCAGTAACAGTGATAAGCATCTTTTTGTTCAATAAATTTAGCTGCCCAGTGAGCATAAATATCCAAGCGTTGAGATTGTAAGTATGGGCCATTATCGCCACCAACTTCTGGACCTTCATCCCAATCAAGTCCCAGCCATTTAAGCGTATCGATTGCCGCATTAATGTACTCATCGGTCACGCGAGTTGTATCGGTATCTTCGATACGAAAGAGGAAAGTTCCTCCCGTATGACGGGCATAAGCCCAATCAAAGAGAGCAGTACGAATATTTCCAACATGCAAATCTCCAGTTGGCGAAGGAGCAAAACGAACTTTAATTTTCTTACTCACCGTTGACTCACTTTGTTTGTTAATTCGCCAAGTCCCTCAATATGCATAGTTGTGGTTCCACCAGCAATCATTGGCCCAATGCCAGCTGGAGTTCCTGTCAAAATAATGTCCCCCGGTAATAAGGTCATCACTCGAGATACAAAATTAATAATCTCGGGGACTTTAAAAATCATATCGCTGAGTTGAGCTGACTGCTTGATTTCACCATTTACTGTGGCGGTAATCTTTTGAGTCCCAGGTATAAAATCAGTATCTATCCAAGGACCAATTGGACAGAACGTATCAAAACTCTTAGCACGGGTCCATTGACCATCTTTTTGTTGTAGGTCGCGAGCCGTCACATCATTAGCGATTGTGTAACCAAAGATCACGTCATTGACTCGTTCAATTGGGACATCTTTACAAAGTCGACCGATAACAATTGCGAGCTCTGATTCATGATCTATGCGCTCTGACATCTCTGGCCAAACAATTGTGTCCTGTGGACCTATGACTGAAGTATTTGGCTTAAGGAAAATGATTGGTTCATCGGGAACAACCCCACCCATCTCAGCGGCATGATCGGCATAGTTTTTACCCACACAAACAACTTTTGAGCGAGGAATCACAGGTGCTAAGAGACGTACTTTGCCTAGTTCGATGATTGCGGCAGTCTTTTGGATGCCCGAATAAACTGGATCTCCAGTGATGACATGAATTAATCCATCATCTTCTAAGATGCCGAAAAGTGGATCGCTACCAAGGCCTGCATCAGGACCAGGAGAAAAACGAACGATACGCATTAGGCGATTCTATCGCTTATTCGTGGTCTTCAATTTCAGTCTCTAACCGTTCAATCAATACGCTACTAATTCGACGACGGCGCCCCAAAGGTCTTTCCGATGTGATTGTCCAACCATTAAGCGAAACAGTACTTCCAGCAATTGGAACTCTTCCAAGCTTTTGAGCCATGAGTCCACCTATCGTGTCAACATCTTCAAAATCTGATTCATTGATTTCAATCTTTAACTCGTCGGCTAAATCCTCTATATGAAGGGACGCTTTAGCCCGGGCTTTATCAGGTGAAAGCCAAGTGAAGTGATCTTCTCCGTCATCAAATTCATCTTCAATTTCACCAACGATTTCTTCAATAATATCTTCAATAGTAATGATTCCAGCAGTGCCACCATACTCATCAACAACTACGGCCAAGTGAATCTGATCTCGCTGCATCTCTTTTAATAACTCATCTGCCATTTTAATCTCTGGAATAAAATTTGCTGGGCGCATATGTTGTTCGATATTCTCACTTTGCTCAGCTTCATGATGATCTAAAGCGCGTTTAGCTAAATCTTTCACGTAAACAATTCCAATGATGTTATCAGGTCCAGTTCCTACGACTGGAATTCTTGAAAATCCAGATCGCAGTGCTAGTGAGAGACCTTGGCGTAAAGATTTATCTTTTTCAATCCATACCATTTCAGTACGAGGTACCATTAGTTCACGCACTAGCGTATCGCCAAGCTCAAAAACTGAGTGAATCATCTCGTGTTCATCAGACTCAACGAGTCCACGCTCATGTGCTTGGTCTACAAGATCACGTAACTCTGCTTCTGAAGTAAATGGTCCGGAACGAAAACCTTTACCTGGGGTAATCGCATTTCCAACTGTTATCAGAAGTTTCGTAACTGGCCCTAATAAAATCGCAAGACCATAAGCCACAATAATTCCTGAGCGCGCATACTTATGTGGCTGCTGCTTGCCTAAAGTTCGTGGCCCCACGCCCACAACAACGTAGGAAAGTACAACCATAATCAAGACAGTTAACGCCATAGCTTGCGCCGATGGATAATTGCGCAGCAAAATTGAGGCTAGCAAAACGGTTGCGGTAAATTCACACAATTTGCGAACGAGGAGAATTACATTGAGGTAGCGCGCTGGCTGGGCGCTGTATTTGCGCAATAGCGCTCCTCCACGCTTTCCTTCGAGCTCCTCAACAACGATTCGTGAAATTGAGGTAAGCGCAGATTCACTCGCTGCCAGAAAACCGGCAAAAGCCAGGAGCGTGATGATGCTAATTATTGCAATTGGACTCATTGGGATTGCTTCCATTTCTTTACTAAATCTTCTTGCAACGCAAACATCACGCGCTCTTCGGCTGGGTCAGCGTGGTCATAGCCAATAATGTGTAACAACCCGTGCGTTGCCAAAATATAAATTTCATGTTCAATTGAATGTCCAGCCACCTTGGCTTGCTCTGCTGCAAAGTCAGGACTAATCATGATGTCGCCTAGAGTTACAGCATCACCCACATTTTCTGGCATATCCATTGGGAAAGAAAGCACATCTGTGCTACCGGGTTCATCCATCCACTTAATATGGAGCTCGGTCATGTAATCATCATCGATAAAGCCAACACTTAAATCGCACTCTGGATTAAGTTCGAGCTGGCCCATTGCAAATGTGAGCAATGAATTTACTTCATTGCTGGGCACTAATCGCCCTGAAGAGTTCGTTACTTCTATGCTCATTTATTGTCGAATCGGGCGTAGTGCTTGGCGTTGCTCATCAAAATTATCATAAGCCTTAACAATATCCCCAATTAATCTATGTCGAACAACGTCTTCGGCAGTTAACTCAAGAAACGCAATGTCATCTATATCGCCTAAAATATCTCGAACCACACGAAGCCCAGAATGTTGACCATTAGGTAAATCCACTTGAGTAACGTCGCCAGTGATAACCATTTTTGATCCGAACCCAAGACGAGTTAAAAACATCTTCATCTGCTCAGGTGTGGTGTTCTGGGCTTCATCCAGAATGATGAATGCATCATTAAGAGATCGTCCACGCATATATGCAAGTGGTGCGACTTCAATAACCCCTGACTGCATTAAGCGCGGAACTGTATCGATATCGATCATGTCATGGAGTGCATCAAATAATGGGCGCAGGTAAGGATCGATTTTTTCACTCAAGGTCCCTGGCAAAAATCCTAAATGCTCACCAGCTTCTACCGCAGGTCTAGTCAAGATTAT
>CAFBLH010000026.1_pt1 | contig 21702 bp, 19 predicted proteins | sample 7268051 | NCBI WGS metagenome assembly CAFBLH01 (sample SAMEA6814031, study PRJEB35770) | freshwater metagenome | biome: Freshwater; feature: Freshwater reservoir; material: water | place: Czech Republic | collected 2016-04-20 | depth 30m m | reverse complement strand
CGCGGGGTTAAATCCTTCGAGTTAGCCGGCCAGTTAGGCATGGCACCGTGGCAGATTGATAAAGCGCGTCGCCAGCTCCATCGATGGTCGCCAGGGGCGATAGCCGATGCCGTCGGATTCATCGCAACTGCCGATGCCGAGGTCAAAGGTGCGGCCAGTGATCCCATTTACGCTCTAGAAAAAGCGATAACTCGCATCGCTTCGGCTAAATCAGCTATTTAAGGCAATTTGACCGTAAGGGTCGCTCATCCGTACTCTTATCCTCTGCCCGTCGCCATTTGAGCGGGCTTAATTGAACTGGAGTAACACGTGTACGCAATCGTTAAAGCTGGCGGCCGCCAGGAAAAAGTCGCAGTTGGCGACACAGTCACCGTCGATCGTATGGCCGCGGCTGTTGGTGCAACTGTCTCATTTCCTGCCTTGCTCGTAGTAGATGGCGCAACTGTTACAACAGATGCTGCAGCCCTAGCGGCAGTAAAGGTAACTGGAGAAGTTCTTGAAGAGACCAAGGGTCCGAAGATTGACATCTTGCGTTACAAGAACAAAACAGGCCACCGTCGTCGTCAAGGCTTTCGTGCAAAGCTCACACGCGTAAAAATTACCGCCATCAACGGCGCGAAGTAAGGGAGAGACAGTAAATGGCAAGTAAGAAGGGTGTCTCCTCGACACGTAACGGTCGCGATTCAAATCCACAGTATTTAGGTATCAAGCGCTTTGGTGGTCAAGAAGTTAATGCAGGCGAGATTTTGGTTCGTCAGCGTGGAACACATTTTCACCCAGGTAAAAACGTAGGACGCGGTAAGGATGACACGCTATTTGCACTCGCTGCAGGTGCAGTCGAATTCGGTCGCGCTCGCGGACGCCGTGTAGTGAACGTTGTTCCCGCCGTTTAATTTAGGTTTCTCATACAAAGAGCGAGCCGCGAATCGTGGCTCGCTTTTTTATTTTTAGCTTGGAAGTTCTATTAGAAGGGAGTATCGAACATGACAACTTTTGTTGATCGTGTAACTCTCTACGCCACTGCAGGCAAAGGTGGCGATGGTTGCGTTTCGGTAAAGCGTGAAAAATTCAAACCACTCGGCGGGCCAGATGGCGGAAATGGTGGCCGCGGTGGCGATGTAATTTTGGTCGTTGACCCATCGGTCACAACACTTTTAGATTTTCACCACTCGCCTCACCGTAAAGCAACGTCCGGCCACCAAGGTTATGGCGATCGCAAAGATGGTTATCAAGGTGATGATTTAATTCTTGGTGTTCCAAACGGCACCGTTGTTTTAGATAGTAATGGCGAACAAATTGCAGATTTAGTTGGCAATGGAACAGTATTTATTGCAGCCCAAGGTGGACATGGTGGACTTGGCAATTTAGCTCTTGCTTCATCGCGGCGACGTGCTCCAGGTTTTGCATTACTTGGTGAACCAGGTGAAGAGCGCACACTTTTATTAGAGCTCAAATCAGTTGCCGATATTGCACTTGTTGGATTTCCAAGTGCCGGAAAGTCCTCATTGATCGCAGCAATTTCAGCTGCGCGTCCAAAGATTGCTGATTATCCATTCACTACATTGGTCCCTAATTTAGGTGTCGTCCAAGCTGGTGAGACACGATTTACTGTTGCCGATGTTCCAGGATTAATTCCTGGTGCAAGCCAAGGTAAGGGTCTGGGTTTGGAATTTTTGCGCCATGTCGAACGCTGCGTTGCATTAGTACATGTTCTTGATTGCGGAACTTTAGAGACTGATCGTAATCCAGTTCAAGATTTAGAAGTAATCGAAAATGAACTTGCCCAATATGGTGGACTTGAAGATCGAGTTCGTATCATCGCCCTGAATAAAATCGACCTACCTGATGGACAGGCAATGGCTGACATGGTTGCAAGTGAACTGCGCGAAAAGGGTTATGAGGTCTATCCTGTTTCTGCCGCTTCTCGTGCTGGTCTGCAAGAACTGACTTATGCAATGGCACGACAAATTCAAAAAGATCGCGCTGCTGCAGTGGTTGAAGAACGTACTCGAATTGTTTTGCGCCCAGTGGCAGTTGATGATTCTGGTTTTGCTGTCAAAGCAAATGCAGATGGTTCATTTACTGTTCGTGGTAAAAAGGTAGAACGCTGGGTTCGCCAGACAAACTTTAAAAACGCCGAAGCAATTGGGTATCTCGCCGATCGTTTGGCACAACTAGGTGTCGAAAAAGACTTGTTCAAAAAAGGTGCAGTAGCAGGCAGCGAAGTACGCATTGGTGATGGTGCGACCGAAGTTGTTTTTGATTGGGAGCCAACAATCGAAGCTGGTGCAGAGCAATTGGCTGGCCATTTGCACCGCCGCGGCGAGGACTCACGCCTTGAATCGACTTGGGCGCAAAGTGAGCGCGTCGAAGTTGAAGATATTTTGACCGATGATGAAATCGCCAAACAGTGGGAGTACAACGTATCTGACCCCCACACGCCTAAACTTTCACCACCAATTATTGAAGAAACCACAGAGGATGGAGATGCCAAGTGAGCCGAGAGCAGATTACCTCTGCACGCCGCATCGTCATCAAAATTGGCTCATCCTCGCTTACAGGTAAAGCTGGTTCGCAATTAGATGCATCTGCAGTTGAAAAACTTGTTGATGTTGTCGCAACGTGCAAATCACGTGGCGCAGAAGTCGTCGTCGTTTCATCAGGTGCAATTGCTGCTGGTCTTGCACCTCTTGGTTTAACGTCGCGGCCAAAGGATTTAGCAACGCAACAAGCTGCCGCTTCAGTAGGTCAAGGCTTACTCATCGCACATTACACACAAAGTTTTGCTAAGCACACGATTACTGCCTCGCAGGTTCTGATTACAACCGAAGATGTTGTGCGCCGCTCCCATTATCAAAATGCTCAACGTACGTTGTATCGACTTCTTCAGCTCGGTGTCGTGCCGGTCATAAATGAGAACGATTCGGTCGGCACACAAGAGATTCGTTTTGGTGACAATGATCGATTGGCAGCTCTAGTTGCTTTGCTTATTGGTGCTGATTTATTAGTTTTAGTCTCTGATATTGATGCTTTATATGATGCACCACCAACGCAAGATGGTGCAAAAGCAATCCATGACGTAAGCAATATTTCCGCTATTGAGAATGTTGTACTTGGTGGTGCTGGATCTGCAGGTGTCGGCAGTGGCGGAATGGTTACCAAAGTAGAAGCTGCGCGCATTGCGACAAGTGCAGGCATTCCAATGCTGTTAACCTCTTTAAATGATGTTGCACTCACCATGACTGGTGCTGAACTAGGTACGTACTTTCATGCCCAAGCGAATAAAACTACGTCCAGACTTTTATGGTTGGCACACGCAACAACAACACAAGGGCAGTTGGTTCTTGATTCTGGCGCAGTGACGGCGATTTTGGAGCGTGGAGTATCGCTGTTGCCTGCCGGAGTGACTGCTGTCAATGGCCATTTCATTGCTGGTGATGCGGTCGAGTTAGTTGGGCCAGATTTAAAAGTGATTGCTCGCGGACTTGTGGCATTTGATAGTGATGAGATTCCAACAATGCTTGGACGATCAACGAAGGAACTCGCCCAGGCATTGGGTGCCGAATACGAACGCGAGCTAGTTCATCGTGATGATTTAGTTCTTCTCTGAAATCTCTTTGAGAACTGCTGCAATCTTAGGGCTCACACCGTCGGCGCTGGTAGGCATATTGCTCAGCTTAACTATCACTGTGTCATGGAGCGCGTCTTGATAAATATATTGCCCGTGTAATCCGAGCATCAGATTCACTCCTGGATAGGGGTGCCACATTTGTGCGCCATAACCCCAACCGTAATCCAAAGTTACTGCAGGCACAGAAAGTCGAGCTTTCCAGGACGTGCTTGCGATAGTTGGCAGACCAGACATCAAAGATTGACCAACACGAGCATAATCTCGAGCTGTTGCATTAAAACAACAGAAAGCTTTTTCATGGCCACCAACTTTATCAACATTCCAAGTTGCGTCGTAATCTGCACCTACTTTTTGCCAGATTCGTTTGCTAAAGACATCAGCTAACTTTTCACCTGTGGTTTTTTGAATGATAAGTCCAAGTAATTGCGTATTTACACTGCGGTATTCCGGAAATGTTCCAGGCTCTTCTTTCATTTTGCGATTGTGCATTAGAAACCAATCTAGATCCGTTGAAGCATACATTTGCGCAATTGCAACACCCCAACCGCTTGGTCCAGTTGGGTAATTATCTGAAACCCCTATACCTGAATTCATATCGAGTAAATCTTTAATAGTCACTTTGTCAAAAGATGAACCTGCCTTAAACTCAGGCAAAATACTTACAAAAGTATCGCTCTCTTTAATTGTTCCCTCATCAATTAACTGCCCAATTACCAATGACGTCATGGTCTTTGCAACTGAATACGATGGAAGTACAGTTGATATCGAAGCGCCATTCCAATAACGCTCATAAGTAATTTTCCCACCGCGTATTACTAGAAAAGCATTTGTATTTGTCTCATTTAAAAAATTTTCAAAATCTTGTTTCTTGCCATTCCAAATTACCTGATCAATTTCTTCAGAAACTCCTTTTTCCCAGGTGGTATTGGCATTTGGTCGAGCCATGATTGTGTGAAAAGGCATCAGGTTGGGAGTCTTTGAAGCTGGAGCTAGTCCCAATTTTATTGTGGCAATTGGCTCGGGGTATCTAATCGCCTTTGTTAAGCCGAAGAGAGCTACGTAAAGGACTATGAGTACGACAATAAATTTGCGGATTAATTTGAGCACGGCAACAACCTAACACCCGATAGGCTTGCCCGCATGGATGCCAAAGCCCTGATTTCGCAGTTAGCTGATTCTGCACGCTTGGCTGCACGCACTTTAAGCGTTGCTACTGGTGCAGAGCGTAAAGCTGCGCTGCTTGTCATAGCCGATGCTATAGAAGCTCATTGCGAGCAGATAATTAGTGCAAATGAATTAGATATGGAGCGCGGAAGAGCTGCAGATCTCAATCCATCGCTGCTTGATCGACTGCTATTAACCCCTGCGCGAGTAAAAGGAATTGCCGATGGCGCACGCCAGGTAGCGGCCCTTGAGGATCCACTGGGGAAAACTTTGCGTGAATCAGTTTTGCCGAACGGGATAGAACTCAAGCAGATTTCAGTTCCTTTTGGAGTCATTGGAATGGTTTATGAGGCACGACCAAATGTCACCGTTGATGCAGCAGTCATTCTATTAATGTCAGGTAATGCAGCTCTGCTGCGTGGATCATCAAGTGCAGCAGAAAGTAATCAAATTCTAGTTACCGTAATGCGAGATGCTTTAGCAACCACAAAAATTTCACCTGATGTTATTGCGTTAGTACCATCCGATGATCGCGAAACAGTAAAGGCTTTACTTAATGCACGCGGAAAAGTTGACTTAGTTATTCCCCGTGGGAGTGCAGCATTGATTCGTATGGTCGTTGACGATTCCACTGTTCCAACAATTGAAACTGGCGCAGGTGTGTGTCATGTCTACATTGATGAATTTGCTGATCTTAAAAAAGCGCTGCCAATTATAATTAACTCGAAAGTGCAACGACCAAGTGTCTGTAATGCTGCTGAAACCCTGCTTGTGCATTCAAACATCGCTGAGAAATTTGTTCCTATAGCTTTGGCAGCACTTAACGAGGCCGGAGTGATTTTGCACTGCGATGCAGATTCACTGGCCCTTACTAGAAATATTCCTGCCAGCCTTGCCACTGATGAAAACTGGTCAACCGAATACGGAACTTTAGAGATGAATGTGGCAATCGTTGATTCTGTCGATGCGGCAAGTGATCATATTGCCAAGTACGGAACCCAACACACCGAAGCAATCGTGACGGAAAATAAGGAGAATGCTGCCCGCTTTATTGCTTTGAGTGATTGTGCTGCAGTAATGGTAAATACATCAACGCGCTTTACTGATGGTGAGCAGATGGGCTTTGGTGCAGAAATCGGGATTTCTAATCAGAAACTGCACGCTCGCGGGCCAATGGGATTGGAAGCAATGACAACGACCACGTGGATAGTTACGGGTAACGGTCAGATTCGCAGTTAGCCTGCGAATTAATTAGACTCCACCACCATGAGCAGCCTTTTCCGCGACGATGTCGCAAACCTTGCGCGCCTTGCTCGTATTGAAATGAGTGAAGAAGAGCTTGTTAGCCTCTCCAATGAATTTACTGTAATTCTTGATGCCGTTGCTCGAGTGCAAGAAGTTGCTGGTGCAGATGTCGAACCCACTTCACACCCTCTGCCACTTCGCAATGTTTTTCGTAGCGATGTAGTTATTCCATCGCTCACACCTGATGAGGCATTATCTGGAGCACCCGCTCAAGAAGAATCTCGCTTTCGCGTTCCACAGATTCTTGGTGAAGAAGCATGATTCACTTATCTGCTGCCCAAATGGTGGCAAAACTTGCAAATGGTGAGACAACCTCAGTTGCGCTAACGCAAGCGCATCTTGAACGAATTAATACTGTTGATGCTGATGTTCACGCATTTTTATTTGTTGACAATGAAGGTGCATTGAAGCAAGCAGCAGAAGTTGATGCTAAACGCGCAGCGGGAGAAAAACTTGCTCCATTAGCGGGAGTACCACTTGCACTCAAAGATGTGATGACACAAAAAGGAATTCCTACAACTGCTGGCTCAAAAATTTTAGAAGGCTGGCGACCACCGTATGACTCAACCGTTGTTGCCAAACTGAAAGCCAATAACATTGTTATTTTGGGTAAGACCAATATGGATGAGTTTGCTATGGGCTCATCTACTGAAAACTCGGCATATGGGCCAACGCATAACCCGTGGGATCTAACGCGAATTCCAGGCGGCTCTGGCGGAGGGTCTTCGGCCGCATTGGCCGCTTTTGAAGCACCGCTTGCTATTGGAACTGATACTGGCGGCTCTATTCGCCAACCCGCAGCTGTTACCGGAACAGTTGGCGTTAAGCCAACGTATGGCGCAGTCTCTCGCTATGGGCTCATCGCATTTTCATCTTCATTAGATCAGGCAGGACCATGTGCGCGAACCGTTTTAGATGCTGCACTCTTACATGAGGCTATTGCCGGTCATGATCCAAAAGATTCAACGAGCATTAACGCACCAGTGCCACAAGTCGTTGCTGCGGCAAAATCTGGTGACGTTAAAGGCATGAAAATCGGTGTTGTTAAAGAGCTCAATGGTGATGGTTATCAGAGCGGTGTTCGTACCAGATTTGAAGAGTCACTTGAATTGCTAGCTGCTGCAGGCGCAGAAATTGTCGAAGTATCTGCACCTAATTTTGAATACGCACTTGCGGCATACTATTTAATTGCACCATCTGAGTGTTCATCTAATTTAGCTCGCTTCGATGCGATGCGCTACGGACTACGTATTGGTGATGTGGATGGCGCATCGGCAGAATCAGTCATGAACTTAACTCGCGAAATTGGCTTTGGTCGCGAAGTTAAGCGCAGAATTATTCTTGGTACATATGCACTTTCCTCAGGCTATTACGATGCATATTATGGAAGTGCACAAAAAGTGCGCACTTTAATTACTCAAGATTTTAATAGAGCTTTTGAAAAGTGCGATGTTATGGTTTCGCCAACTTGCCCAACCACTGCCTTTAAAATTGGTGAAAAATCAAATGATCCAATTGCAATGTATTTAAATGACATCGCAACTATTCCGGTGAACATGGCTGGGATTGGCGGCATGTCTTTGCCCGCAGGTTTAGCACCAGAGGATGGCCTGCCAGTTGGTTTTCAGATTATGGCACCAGCTATGCAAGATCAACGTATGTATTTAGTTGGAGCAGCACTTGAAGCGGCTCTGCTCACTAAGTGGGGAGCACCATTGCTTTCACAGGCTCCAGCATTGGCAGGAAAATAATGGCACTGAGTTATTACGATGTAATTGCTAAGTACGAACCAGTACTTGGTCTTGAAGTTCACGTTGAACTCAACACGAAATCGAAAATGTTTTGTGGTTGCAGCACAATTTTTGGTGGTGAACCAAATACTCAAACATGCCCAGTCTGTTTGGCGCTACCTGGTGCTTTGCCAACGGTCAATGAAAAAGCTATTGAATCCACCATCAAGATCGGCTTAGCTCTCAACTGCTCAATTGCACCGTTTAGCCGCTTTGCTCGTAAAAATTACTTCTATCCCGATATGCCAAAGAATTTTCAGATCTCTCAGTACGACGAGCCAATCTGCGTAAATGGTTATGTCGATGTTGAAATTGAGACCGATGAAGGTCCTAAGAGTTTTCGCATCGAAATCGAGCGCGTACACATGGAGGAAGACACAGGTAAGTCACTCCACGTTGGTGGGGCAACTGGGCGCATCCATGGCGCTGAATACTCACTTCTCGATTACAACCGTGCAGGGATTCCATTAGTCGAAATTGTTACCAAAATTGTTCCAGGCACCGGAAAATATGCACCGGAAGTTGCAAAGGCGTATGTTGCGGAGCTCCGTGATGTTTTGAGATCCCTCGGTGTAAGTGATGTAAAGATGGAACAGGGCTCACTTCGCTGCGATGCTAACGTCTCACTTCGATTAATCGGTGCTCAAACCCTTGGTACTCGTAGTGAGACCAAAAATGTTAACTCACTGCGCTCTGTCGAGCGCGCGATTCGTGGAGAGATGATTCGTCATGCCGAGCTTTTAAATAAAGGCGAAAGAGTCGTTCAAGAGACGCGTCACTTCCAAGAAGATACTGGTTTAACGCGCTCTGGTCGCTCAAAAGAGCAGGCGGAGGATTACCGTTATTTCCCAGAGCCCGATTTAGTGCCAGTCGCACCAGATGCGACGTGGATTGAAACTTTACGTGCTGGCTTACCAGAACGACCATCGATTCACCGTAAACGTCTGCAAGAGGCATGGGGAGTGCCCGATAAGGAGATGGCGGCGATGATTAACGCCGATGTCTTAAATATCGTTGAGGCAACGGTTAATTTAGGTGCAGATCCAACTAAGGCTCGCAGTTGGTGGCTCGGTGAAATCTCACGTATTGCAAACGATAAAGATGTAGCGATCACAGATTTAACAATTAGACCCAGCGACGTTGCTGAAATCGTGGCACTAGTTAATGCAGGAGAGCTCACCGATAAGTTAGCTCGCCAAGTTATTGAGGGTGTTATTGCAGGCGAAGGAGGGCCAGCGGTAATTATTGCCGCCCGAGGAATAAAAGTCGTTAACGATGATGGTGCACTCATGGCAGCGATTGAAAAGGTCTGCGCCGAGCAGCCAGAGACTGCTGAAAAAATTCGTAATGGGCACTTACCTGCAGCGGGTGCCTTAATTGGCGCGGTCATGAAAGAGACAAAGGGCCAAGCAGATGCCGCACGTGTTCGCACACTTCTTTTAACCCACCTAGGCCAGGGCGAGTAGTTAGAATAACCACTATGTCGACCATGAAACCGCGCTCTGGATTAGTTACAGATGGTTTAGAACGCGCCCCTGCTCGTGGAATGTTGCGCGCAGTTGGTATGGGTGATGATGATTGGGTCAAGCCACAAATTGGTATTGCATCATCATGGAATGAAATCACTCCATGTAATTTATCTCTCGATCGTTTAGCCAAAGCATCTAAACAAGGTGTAATCGATGCAGGTGGGTTCCCAATGCAGTTTGGGACCATTTCTGTCTCTGATGGAATATCAATGGGTCATGAGGGAATGCATTTCTCTTTAGTCTCGCGTGAAGTTATCGCTGACTCAGTTGAAACCGTTATGCAAGCCGAGCGACTAGATGGCATGGTTACTTTTGCGGGGTGTGACAAGTCACTGCCTGGCATGATGATGGCAGCTGCACGAATTAATGTTGCCAGCGTTTTTGTTTATGCAGGATCAACGTTGCCGGGACAAGTCGATGGAAAAGATGTAACAATCATTGATGCTTTTGAGGCAGTAGGTGCTTGTGCGCGTGGATTTATAACTCAGGAACGCGTAGATCAAATCGAACGTGCAATCTGTCCAGGCGAAGGTGCATGCGGCGGAATGTATACCGCAAACACAATGGCAAGTATTGCTGAAGCAATCGGATTATCACTTCCTGGATCTGCCGCACCTCCAGCTGTTGATCGCAGGCGCGATGCCTTTGCCGTTAAATCTGGAGCAGCAGTTGTCGAACTCATTCGCGCTGGAATCACTACACGGGACATTCTTACAAAGCGCGCATTTGAAAATGCCATCACAATTTTAATGGCATTAGGTGGATCCACAAATGCTGTACTGCATTTATTGGCAATCGCACATGAGGCCGATGTTGATTTAGAGCTCAATGATTTCCATCGGATTGGCTCCAAAGTGCCACTGCTCGGTGATTTAAAGCCATTTGGTCGCTTCGTAATGAGTGATATGGATAAAGTGGGTGGAGTGCCAGTAATTCTTAAAGCTTTACTTGATGCAAAAATGTTACATGGTGATGTGTTAACTGTTACTGGAAAAACTATGGCGGAAAACTTGGCCGAGATTAATCCGCCAGATCCAGATGGTGAAATTCTTCGCGCTTCATCAAAACCACTTTCGACCGATATTGGTATCACAATTTTGGGTGGAACTTTGGCATCTGAAGGCGCAGTTTGTAAGACCGCTGGAATTGGAATTGAATCATTTGAAGGACCAGCTCGAGTATTTGAACGCGAGCAAGCGGCAATGGTCGCCCTTGAAAATGGAACGATTCAAGCCGGTGATGTTGTCGTAATTCGTTATGAAGGACCAAAAGGTGGACCTGGTATGCGAGAGATGTTAATGATCACAGGTGCTATCAAAGGCGCTGGTCTTGGAAAGAGCACATTACTTCTTACCGATGGTCGCTTCTCTGGCGGCTCAACAGGATTATGTGTCGGACATGTTGCACCAGAGGCAGTAGACGGTGGCCCCATCGCATTCATTAAGGATGGAGACATTGTGCGCATTGACATTACGGCCCGCACCTTAGATTTATTAGTAAGTGCCGATGAACTTGCGGCACGCAAAGTTGGCTGGCAACCACTGACGCACAAATACACCCGGGGAGTCCTCCATAAATACTCAAAATTAGTGGGCTCGGCATCCAAAGGCGCGGTCTGCGACTAGAGCTGTTCAAATGGTGAGATGTGCATCTCATGCCTTGACTCACATGAAAAGCTGTTGGAGAATATGGCCATGTTTACAACAGTTTTTGTGGTGATTTAAAAGCGCGTGATCTAGCAATCTGATCGCGCGCTACCCTCAGTTAATCTGAGGGTTTTTTCATTTACTAGGACTGCAAACGAGAGAAATAGGAAGAGACGGAAGGGAGTAAGAAGATGGCACACGTACCAACTGCCAACGGCACCGCAATGACTGGAGCAACTTCATTGGTGAAGAGCCTTGAAGCTGCAAACGTTGATGTGATGTTTGGTATTCCGGGCGGCGCAATTCTTCCTGCTTATGATCCGATCTACGACTCAACTATCCGACATATTTTGGTCCGCCACGAACAAGGGGCTGGGCACGCAGCTACTGGATATTCCCAAGTAACTGGTCGCGCTGGAGTCTGTATCGCAACATCCGGACCTGGTGCCACAAATTTAGTAACTCCCCTTGCAGATGCTGCAATGGATTCAGTTGCCGTTGTTGCTATCACTGGACAAGTTCCTTCACTTGCAATCGGTACTGATGCTTTCCAAGAGGCCGACATTCGTGGCATTACGATGCCATTTACTAAACATAATTTTCTAGTGACAAATCCCGATGAAATTCCACGTGTAATTGCTGAAGCTTTTCATATTGCAACATCTGGGCGACCTGGTCCAGTGTTAGTTGATATTGCAAAAGATGCACTTCAAAAGCAGACCACATATAACTGGCCAAATTCAATAAATTTGGCGGGGTATAAACCGCAAACTCAACCTAATCAAGGTGCGATTAATGATGCAGCTGTGCTTATTGCACAATCTACTAAACCAGTCTTCTATGTTGGCGGGGGAGTAATCAAGGCTAATGCTGCTCGTGAATTACTTGAACTAGCACAGCTTCTTGGCGCACCTGTTGTTACAACACTGATGGCCCGCGGCGCATTCCCTGATTCGCACCCATTGCACCTTGGAATGCCCGGCATGCACGGCACAGTCGCAGCGGTTACTGCGCTACAAAAGGCTGATTTACTTATTACTTTAGGCGCACGTTTTGATGATCGTGTAACAGGCAAACTCTCTACTTTTGCCCAAAATGCCAAAGTGATTCATGCAGATATTGATCCAGCAGAAATTGGCAAGAACCGCTATGCAGATGTTGCGGTAATCGGAGACCTGCGCGAAACAATCAAGGCCTTAATCCCTGCGCTTGCAGCTGCACTAGCTAAAGGCAGGGCTGATCTTTCTCCATGGATGGCAAGTGTTAATAAACTCAAATCGACTTATCCATTGGGTTATGACATTCCGGCAGACGGTGCACTTTCACCGCAGTTTGTTATCGAGCGACTTGGCAAAATCTGCGGACCAGACACAATTTTTGCCGCAGGTGTTGGGCAACATCAGATGTGGGCAGCGCAGTTTATTAGTTATGAAAAGCCACGCACGTGGCTTAACTCCGGTGGCGCAGGCACGATGGGGTATGCAGTTCCAGCTGCAATGGGTGCAAAAGTTGGTGCCCCAGATACAACTGTGTGGGCCATCGATGGTGATGGTTGCTTCCAGATGACAAATCAAGAACTTGTGACCTGTGCGCTCAATAATATTCCAATTAAAGTTGCAATTATTAATAATGAAAGTCTTGGAATGGTTCGCCAATGGCAAACTTTGTTCTATGACAGCCGCTATTCAAATACCAGCTTAGAATCTAAACGCGTTCCAAACTTTCCGATGCTGGCTGAAGCGATGGGATGTGTTGGACTTTCCTGCGAAAACCCCGCAGATGTCGATGCCACAATCGAGAAAGCGATGTCGATTAATGATCAACCAGTAGTTGTTGATTTTCGTGTTCATCGTGATGCGATGGTATGGCCAATGGTTGCAGCTGGAACTTCAAATGATGAGATTATGATCGCCCGCGCGACTGCGCCTGACTGGGATTCACAGGAGCTCTAATGGCTATTCACAAACTAGAAGTTCTCGTCGAAAACGAGCCAGGCGTTCTAGCTCGTGTTGCTGGCTTATTTGCCCGTCGAACATACAACATTGATTCTCTGGTTGTCGGTCCAACCGAGAACTCTAAGATTTCAAAGATGATTATTGAAGTGAGTGTCGAAGGACATTCACTCGAACAAGTTATCGCCCAGCTAGACAAATTAATAAACGTGATCCGTATCGAAGAGATTCTCGAAGGTGCGATCAGTAATACTAAACACGACACTCAACCCGATTACCAGAACTAAGGAGAAATACCGTGGCAGCAACGATGTATCACGAAGAGGATGCAGATCTATCCATCATCCAGGGTCGCAAAGTCGCGATTATCGGCTATGGCTCACAGGGCCATGCGCACGCACTTAACTTACGTGACAGTGGTATCGATGTTCGTATTGGACTCAAAGATGGTTCAGCGTCTCGCGCAAAAGCTGAGGCCGAAGGACTTCGTGTTGTCAGTGTTGCCGAAGCAGTTAAAGAGGCCACAGTAATTATGATTTTGGCACCGGATCACCTTCAGCGCCACATTTATACAGAATCAATTTTGCCTAATCTAAAAGATGGCGATGCATTGTTCTTTGGGCATGGTTTTAATATTCGCTTTGGTTACATTAAGCCATCAGCAAATGTTGATGTTTGCATGGTTGCACCAAAGGGTCCAGGACATTTAGTTCGTCGTGAATATGCCGCTGGCCGCGGAGTACCTGTCATCGTTGCAGTTGAGCAAGATTCAACTGGCAATGCCTGGCCACTCACTCTTTCTTATGCAAAAGGTATTGGTGGTTTGCGCGCAGGTGGAATTCTGACCACATTTACTGAAGAGACTGAGACCGATTTATTTGGTGAGCAATCTGTTCTGTGTGGCGGTGCCTCACAATTAGTAATGTATGGCTTTGAAGTTCTCACTGAAGCTGGATACCAGCCAGAGGTTGCTTACTTTGAGTGCCTGCACGAGCTCAAGCTAATCGTCGATCTTATGTACGAAGGTGGAATCGCAAAGCAGCGTTGGTCAGTATCAGATACTGCCGAATACGGTGATTATGTCTCTGGTCCACGTGTGATTGATCCACATGTTAAAGAGAACATGAAGGCCGTGCTTGCCGAAATCCAAAGTGGTGCTTTTGCTAAACGCTTCATCGATGATCAAGAAGCTGGCGCACCAGAGTTTAAGACACTTCGTGCTAGGGGTGAAGTGCATCCAATCGAGGTCGTTGGTCGCGAACTTCGCAAAATGTTCTCATGGATTAAATCTACAAAGGCCGATGATTACCAAGAAGGTAACGCTGCGCGTGGCTAAACCCATCGTATTAATCGCCGAAGAGCTAAGTCCGGCAACGGTTGATGCTCTTGGTCCAGATTTTGAAGTCATTAACTGTGATGGCGCAAATCGAAGCGAGCTGTTAGCAGCACTTGCTAAAGGTGTGGATGCGGTATTAATTCGATCTGCAACAAAGATGGATGCCGAAGCAATTGCTGTGGCAAAAGGTTTGAAAGTAATTGCCCGAGCAGGTGTTGGTCTAGATAACGTAGATATTCCCGCAGCAACCGCTGCAGGAGTGATGGTTGTCAATGCTCCAACTTCTAACATCGTGAGTGCTGCTGAACTTGCTATCTCCTTGTTACTTGCCTCAGCTCGCTTCATTTCTCCAGCACATGCGGCACTTCGAAATGGTAAGTGGGCGCGCTCTAAATACACCGGTGCTGAATTATTTGAGAAAACATTAGGAATAGTTGGTTTCGGGCGCATTGGGCAGTTAGTGGCTGCACGTATGCAAGCCTTTGGTATGGATGTCATTGCTTATGACCCATATCTACAACCTGCGCGTGCGGCTCAACTGGGAGTTCGCTTGGTGGACTTAGATGAACTTCTTCGCACCTCTGATTTCATCACAATTCACTTGCCAAAAACTAAAGAGACTGCAAACTTAATCGGGGTTGAAGCACTGAAGAAAGTTAAGCCTTCAGTCCGCATTGTTAATGCTGCTCGTGGTGGAGTCTTGGATGAAGCAGCGCTCTATGATGCAATTGTTGAGGGCCGCGTTGGCGGCGCTGGACTTGATGTATTTGCAACGGAGCCCTGTACAGATTCGCCTTTATTTACTTTAGATAAAGTCGTTGCAACCCCACACCTAGGTGCATCAACAGATGAGGCACAAGAGCGTGCAGGAATCGCTGTTGCTGTCTCTGTGCGCAAAGCACTTGCTGGTGAACTCGTGCCAGATGCCGTCAATGTAAAAGGTGGCGTCATTGCCCAAGAGATACGACCAAGTCTGCCTCTCGTTGAAAAGATGGCGCAGATCGCAACCGAACTTCTTGGTGAAGTACCAGTGCACATGGATATTCAAGTGCGGGGTGAAATTGCAGTTCATGACTCATCTATTCTGGCAATCAGTGCGTTGAAGGGTTCTCTCATCGCTGTAGGCGCTGAGGAAGTGACATATGTAAATGCCCCAGGCCTTGCAACCGAACGTGGCATGACTTCGGCGGTTACGACAACTGCAGATAGCGCTGAGTACCGTTCAATGATTTCTCTACGAGCTGCAACCGGTAGCGGAAAGTCAATGAGCGTTGATGGAACCCTTATGGGAATCAAGCAGACACAAAAGATTATTGGGATTGATTCATTCTCATTAGATCTTCCACCAACTGCACATATTTTGTTCCTACGCTATGTTGATCAGCCAGGTGTCATCGGCACAGTTGGACATACATTAGGTCAGGCTCATATCAATATCGCAGGCATGCAGGTTGCGCGTAGTGGCGCTGGCGGAAAAGCTTTGATGGCATTAACCGTCGACTCAGATGTCAGTGATGAAATCCTTGCTACTATAAAGAAAGAGACAAATGCCGAATCTGTTCGTGCAGTTGTATTGGTGGATTAATGAAAACGATTAATTTGGCAGTCATCGCAGGAGATGGCATCGGACCTGAAGTTGTTAACGAGGGACTCAAAGTTCTCGATGCCGTATCAAAAAAATACGATGTCGAGTTTAAACGTATCCCATTTGATTTGGGAGCAGCTTTCTGGCACCGCACGGGCGAAGTTCTGCCCGATGCAACGTTGGCAGAGATTGCCAAAGCCGACGTAATTTTGCTTGGTGCAGTGGGAGATCCAACGGTTCCAAGTGGAGTTCTAGAGCGCGGACTTCTATTAAAGCTTCGCTTTGCATTTGATCACTACGTCAATCTGCGTCCAGCACGATTGATGCCAGGGGTAACAGGCCCACTTTCAACAAAAGCCCCCATCGATTTCATCGTTGTCCGCGAAGGTACTGAGGGACCTTACGCTGGAGCTGGTGGAGTTTTGGCAGAGGGTACAGATCATGAAATTGCAACTGAAGAGAGTTTGAATACTCGCCGCGGAGCAGAGCGCGTAATTCGCGACGCCTTTGAGCGCGCAATTAAACGTGATCGCAAGAAACTAACACTCGTACACAAAAACAACGTACTTACTCGTTCAGGTAGTTTATGGACACGTACATTCAATGAGGTTGCAAAAGAGTATCCAACTGTTGCAACCGATTATTTACATGTTGATGCTGCATCGATGTTCTTTGTTACCAACCCTGAGCGCTTTGATGTAGTTGTCACCGATAATTTATTCGGAGATATTTTGACTGATATCGCTGCGGCAATTTGTGGCGGTATTGGACTGGCAGCATCTGGAAATATCAATCCAACTGGCGAGTTCCCATCAATGTTTGAACCTGTTCATGGTTCTGCTCCAGATATCGCCGGTAAGTTTATTGCAGATCCAACTGCAACGGTGATGTCAGTTGCAATGATGCTCGATCATCTTGGCTTCGCCGATGCGGCAAGAGATATCGAACGAGCAGTCGCTGCCGATTTATTAGTTCGTGGCGATAAAAAACGTAGCACTTCAGAAGTTGGAGATGCGCTCGTCGCAGCGCTATAAAATATGAAGATCACACTTAATTCACATGCCAAAGATGATGCAACGCGAGATGCTTTAGTTGCAGAGGGTGGATTCGGTAAGTACTACACCGATCACATGGTGATCTGTGAGTGGAGTGAAAAAGATGGATGGTCTGAGCCAGAGTTAATACCGTACGGTCCGCTCTCACTTGATCCAGCAACTGCGGTCTTTCACTACGGTCAAGAGATTTTCGAAGGCATGAAGGCTTATCGCCAACCAGATGGCGGTATTTCTCTTTTTCGACCTGATGCTAATGCGAAGCGATTTGCTAAATCTGCTGCGCGCTTAGCTCTTCCCGAAATGCCTGAAGCTCTCTTTCTTGAGACCGTTGAAACCCTTGTTAAGCAAGATGCTGGTTGGGTTCCTGGCAAAGTGGGGGAGTCTTTATATATACGCCCATTTATGATCGCTACCGAAGTAGGCCTAGGTGTGCGCCCAACAAATAAGGCGACATACATACTTATTGCAACACCTGCAGGTGCCTACTTTGATCCATCTAAGGCCGTATCCGTCTGGATTTCAACAGAGTACGTGCGCGCAGCTATCGGTGGAACTGGTGAGGCAAAGTGCGGTGGCAACTATGCAGCCTCACTCGTTGCACAAAAAGCTGCGGCTAAAGAAGGCTGCGATCAGGTCGTGTGGATCGATGCAAAAGAGCGCAAATGGGTTGAAGAGATGGGTGGAATGAATCTTTACTTTGTTAAAGGTTCGGGCACGGATGCAACTGTTGTGACTCCCAAGTTAACGGGTACATTGCTGCCAGGTATCACGCGCGATTCAATATTATCTGTTGCACGTGATCTCGGATATAAAACGCAAGAGGTCATGCTCAGCGTTGATGATTGGCGAGACGGTGTTGCATCGGGGGAAATCACAGAGATCTTTGCCTGTGGAACTGCGGCAGTTGTATCACCCGTTGGTCAAGCAAAAAGTGCAATGGGTACGTGGGTAACTGGAGATGGTCAACCCGGAGTAATCACCATGCAGATTCGCAATCACCTGCTGGGTATTCAGCACGGCACAATAAATGACACACACAATTGGGTACACAAGGTCTGCTAATGCCAGTATCTGATGCATTCCATATTTATGACACAACCCTGCGCGATGGTGCTCAGCAAGAGGGTCTAAATCTCTCGGTTCATGACAAGCTAGCAATCGCCCGTCATTTAGATGACTTAGGTGTTGGATTTATCGAAGGTGGATGGCCTGGTGCTAATCCGAAAGATACCGAGTTCTTTGCAAGGGCTAAAAAAGAGTTAGTGCTAAAGAACGCCACCTTTGTGGCATTTGGCGCAACTCGTCGTCCACATGTAAAGGCCGCCGATGATGTTTTATTAGGCGCACTTCGTGACTCTGGTGCACCTGCGGTTACTTTGGTTGCAAAAGCATTTGATCGCCACGTTGATTTAGCGCTTAAAACAACGTTGGATGAAAACCTTGCAATGATTCGGGATTCAGTGACTCACCTAATTGCCGAAGGCCAGCGGGTATTTCTAGATGCAGAGCACTTCTTTGATGGCTACCGACATAATCGAGCATATGCACTTGAAGTAGTGCGTACTGCTGCCGAAGCAGGCGCCGACGTTATTGCCTTGTGCGATACCAACGGTGGAATGTTGCCGGATGAGTTATCGCAAGTAGTCCATGATGTGTTAAATGCGAGTGCTGCCCGCTTAGGTATTCACTGTCATAACGACACTGGATGCGCAGTTGCAAACTCAATGGCTGCAGTTGCTGCAGGTGCAACTCATGTACAAGGAACTCTCAACGGTTATGGCGAACGCACTGGAAACGCCGATCTTGTTACCATCATCGCAAATCTTGAGTTAAAGAAAAATACATTAGTTTTGCCAAGTAACTCATTGCGCGAAGCATTCCGAATTTCACATGCCATAGCCGAAGTCACAAACGTTTCATCCAGCGCGCGCCAACCATATGTTGGGGTATCGGCCTTTGCTCATAAAGCAGGCTTACATGCCAGCGCGATAAAAGTAGATCCCTCGTTGTATCAACACGAGGATCCCGCATCTGTTGGTAACGATATGCGAATGCTTGTCTCAGACATGGCAGGCCGAGCTTCGATTGAGTTAAAGTCGCAGGAACTCGGCGTTGATTTGGGTGGAGACAAAGAGCTCATTGGTCATATCGTAGATCGCGTAAAAGAGATGGAGTCGCGCGGATTTACTTTTGAAGCCGCCGATGCATCTTTTGAACTATTGGTTCACGAAGAGATTCATGGAAAGCGCCCTACATTTTTTGCAATTGAACATTGGTTGACAACGGTTGAACGCGCCGAAGATCAAAGTATTGTGACAAAAGCCGAAGTTACAGTGACTGCGTTGGGCAAGAAGATTATCTGCACTGGAATCGGCAATGGTCCAGTCAATGCCTTTGATAACGCGCTTCGGACGGGTTTAAAGCAGCTCTATCCAGAGCTTGAAGTTCTTGAATTAACAGATTACAAAGTTCGTATTTTGGAAGGCCGTTTAGGAACTGGCGCTATTACACGCGTATTAGTTGAAACTAGTGATGGCAAGGGCGAGTGGAACACAGTCGGTGTTCATGAAAATGTTATTGCCGCTTCGGCTATGGCGCTCGAAGACGCGTTAACATTTGGATTACTACGACAGGGACGCAAACCTCAATAAGATAGTTTAAACGCCAGAACCTTGAACGTAGCGCTCTTTGTAAATTATCGTTGCTTCTACACGACTCGTACATTGTAAGTAAGCATAAATCCTAATCGTTTCTTGCCTAATGGTTGACTCTGAATAGCCAAGAAGCTCACTAATATTGTAATTTGTGCGGCCTTCACTTATCAATTTGAGAATTAACTCCTGCCGTTCATTGAGCTTATTAATTACATTGCGGGTAGGTGAATCCGTGCGCTGAGTCTTAGTGCCCACTTGCACAGCGCTCATTGCTTCCTGTTGGTACACGTACAAGGAAAAGACACTTCCTATAGCCCGTAGAAATGAATCAAGTTCTGTTGTGGGAGAAAGTTCGGGCATGCAGAAGATTCCGATTGCAGCTACAGGGGTTCCAGCTTTTTCAATCGGGAAGCAAATAAAACTCTTTTCAGGATCGGTATAGGCGATGGAGTTAAGAGAGACGTACTCCTTAGGCCAGAGCGGAAGAGTGTTAATCCATACCGACTTACGAGATTTAATGCAGTCGTTAATGGGGATTGCATCTCGTAAATCGTAGCTATCTGAATATCTATTTCGAGCTAAAAAACTAGCTCCAGATCGTGCAATACTTTCAACCGTGCCTTCAGATGAAAGCTCAAAGAGAAATATAGAGCTTGCATCAAGTGGCCTAAAAACACGCAAAACCATGTGAGAGAGAATCTCATCTATTGTGTGATTCTTGCTTCCAAGATGAGTAATGAAATCAGAAACCTGCTCGAGATAGAGTCCCATTCTTACATGGCAACCTTTGAATCTTGCGCGAGTTTCTCACGAAAAATCTCCGACGCTTCTTCGCGTCCACGACAGTTAAGAATTGCAAATATCTTTATCGTCTCTTGTCTAATCGTTGATTCTGAATAACCAAGAAGTTCCCCGATACCCGTATTTGTACGCCCCTCACTCATCATTTTCAGAATCAAGCGTTGGCGCTCAGTGAGTTTTGTGTTCACTTCACCATTTAGCTCAATTGTTCGCTTTCCAGTGATCCTTCGCATGCCAGGTGCAGCATCTATATTTCGATACAAATGCAATGCAAAGATATTTCCGATCCCTTTAAGAAATGAAGTAATTTCAGCATCTGGATGGATTACAGATTTACAGAAGATTCCAATCACCGCAATTGGTGTTCCACATTTTTCAATTGGAAAGCAGATGAATGTCCGCTCGCCTGTCTCATATGGAATATTCTTAAAGACAGGATATTCATCAGGCCACTGTGGCAATGTATTTATCCATACAACGCTTCGATTGTGAATGGCATCTGTCAGGGGATACTTTTCCCGCAGGTGGTACTTGCCGGGGTATATCTCCTTAGTTTTCCTACCGATTCCAAAGCTTCCTACTTCCGATATGACATTTTCACTACTTAGTTCAGAGACAAAAGCTGAAGTTGCATCAAGAGGCGCCAATACCCGAAGGACCATATGGGCCAGGATCTCTTCCAATGTGTGGTCTTTGACCGATAAAAACTCAACGAACTCAGATACGTATGGCAAAAACATGAAGAACTCCTATTTTCTCCATAGTCTGTGACCGGTCCGTGGGGGGGTAGCGGTCATCAAAATCAGTATCACCTGATGTTCAAATCCTAAGTTAAGCAACTGACAAAAGTGAAACGATTGCCCTTGTGATTTCGGTCTAAGACCAGTCCGAAAATGCCCAGTTACAAGTGTTTTCCAGAACGTTACCGAACTCTGAGAGTTAGCCCTCGATAAATTCTCTGTCGCGTCATAGTCCGGGCATTGACCAAAACTAATGTTGAAATTAATTCAAAATTCACTCGAAGTCATTAATCAGCAATTGATTAATGTTTAAACCGGAGTCGAAGTCATGTTAAATATTAATTTTAATAATTTGTTTAATGGAAATTTAATTAAGAAAACACTAAGTGCTTTATCAGTAGTGTTTTTCGCGATGTTGATCAGCGCTATCGGCGCATCACAAGCGCAAGCGATTGATGAATATACCATTACTGCTTTTACCGTTGCGGGTCAAGTGGGACCTTCAACAATAAAT
>CAFBLH010000025.1_pt1 | contig 21945 bp, 20 predicted proteins | sample 7268051 | NCBI WGS metagenome assembly CAFBLH01 (sample SAMEA6814031, study PRJEB35770) | freshwater metagenome | biome: Freshwater; feature: Freshwater reservoir; material: water | place: Czech Republic | collected 2016-04-20 | depth 30m m | reverse complement strand
TAAGGTTTCATCCCATGGCTGAGTTCATTTATACGATGAAAAAGGCGCGTAAAGCGCACGGTGACAAAGTTATCCTCGATGACGTCACAATCATGTTTTACCCCGGCGCAAAGATCGGCGTGGTCGGCCCCAATGGTGCCGGTAAGTCCACGGTTTTGCAGATCATGGCCGGATTACAACAACCCTCCAATGGTGAGGCCTATCTGACCCCGGGATATACCGTGGGAATTTTGATGCAAGAGCCCGTACTTGATGAAACTAAGAATGTTATCGATAACGTTAAAGAAGGCGTAGCCGAAACTGTTGCGATGCTCGATCGATTTAATGCAATTAGCGAAGAGCTTGGTAATCCTGACGCTGACTACGACAAGTTATTGGCCGAAATGGGCGAGCTCCAGGAAAAATTAGACCACCGAAATGCATGGGAACTTGATTCTCAACTAGAGCAAGCGATGGATGCACTTCGTTGTCCGCCACCTGATGCTGATGTTTCAGTTTTATCTGGTGGAGAAAAACGCCGTGTTGCACTGTGTAAATTGCTGCTGCAGGCACCAGATTTATTACTGCTCGATGAACCTACAAACCACTTAGATGCTGAATCAGTATTATGGCTCGAGCAACATTTAAATAAATACCATGGTGCAGTTGTTGCGATCACTCACGATAGATATTTCTTGGACAATGTAGCGCAATGGATTCTCGAACTCGATCGCGGTCGTGCCTATCCATACGAAGGTAACTACACGACATATCTGGAAACAAAATCTGCGCGCTTAAAAATTGAAGGCCAAAAAGATGCCAAGCGAGCTAAACGTTTAACTGAAGAGCTCGAGTGGGTTCGCCAAAATGCCAAGGGCCGTCAAGTTAAATCTAAAGCCCGTCTTGCCCGGTACGAAGAAATGGCGGCAGAGGCCGACAAGATGCGCAAACTTGATTTTGAAGAGATTCAAATTCCACCTGGGCCGCGCCTTGGAAACGTTGTTATCGAAGTTAATAACCTGACTAAAGGTTTTGGCGATCGAGTCCTGATTGATGACCTTTCATTTACCTTGCCTCGCAATGGAATTGTTGGAGTCATAGGTCCTAACGGTGCCGGAAAGACAACGCTTTTTAAAACTATTTTGGGCTTGGAAACTCCAGATTCTGGAAGCGTGAAGATTGGTGAAACCGTAAAGATTTCATACGTTGATCAGTCCCGTGGCGGAATCGATCCCAAGAAATCTCTATGGGAAGTTGTTTCCGACGGTCTTGATTTTATTAAAGTCGGAATGGTCGAAATGCCTTCACGTGCGTATGTATCGTGCTTTGGTTTTAAGGGCCCAGATCAACAAAAGCCAGCAGGGATTTTATCGGGTGGAGAGCGCAACCGTTTGAACTTGGCGCTCACACTGAAGCAAGGTGGAAATTTGCTTCTTCTCGATGAGCCAACAAACGATTTAGATGTTGAAACATTAGGTTCACTTGAAAACGCACTACTTGAGTTCCCCGGATGCGCTGTTGTGATTTCTCACGATCGCTGGTTCCTCGATCGCGTCGCAACCCATATTTTAGCTTACGAAGGTGATTCAAAGTGGTTCTGGTTTGAAGGAAACTTCGAATCCTATGAGGAAAATAAAATTCAGCGCCTGGGTGCTGATGCGACTCGTCCTCATCGAGTGACGTACAGAAAGCTCACGCGCTAAATGAAGTTTACAAATAAGCAATACGTGCGGTGGGATGATCTTGATGCATTACGTCATGTCAATAATGCTAAATACCTGACGTATGCCCAAGAAGCTAGATTCGCTTGGTCTGGCATGTTAGAAATGGTTGTTGCTCGCGCAGAATTAGATTTTAAACTACCGATTTATGATGGCAATATTTTTGTTGATGTGACTTTATGGGTGGAATCTATTGGGACATCATCATTTACTATGATTTATGAAATTACCTATGAAGGCGAATTATTAGCTCGCGTTAAAACAGTGCAAGTGACTATTTCACCTGCGACAAAGAAGTCCAGACCGATAAATGAGACCGAACGCGAGTTCTTGAGTAAGTATCTAGAGACGGAGTAAAAATGTCACAGTTCGCATCGCGCGCAGAGCGCCCATGGTGGAGAGATGCAGTCACGTATCAGATTTATATCCGCTCTTTTGCAGACTCCAATGGTGATGGGATCGGCGATGTCGAAGGTATCCGTTCTCGCTTGCCGTATTTAAAAAAGCTTGGCATTGATGCAATTTGGATAACACCTTGGTATCCATCACCTCAGCATGACCATGGATATGACGTCGCCGATTACATGGATATCGAACCTGATTACGGCACTTTGGCAGAGGCTGAACAACTAATTAAAGAGGCACATGAATTTGGAATTAGATTTATCGTCGATATCGTCCCAAACCACACTTCAAGTGATCACAAATGGTTTCAAGCTGCGTTAAAAGCAGCACCTGGTTCCCCTGAACGAAATCGCTATATTTTCCGCGATGGTAAAGGTGAAAATGGTGACTTGCCACCTAATAACTGGGAAGCTGTCTTTGGCGGACCTGCATGGCAACGCGTTACTGAAGCTGATGGAAAGTTAGGTCAGTGGTACTTACATATTTTTGCAGTCGAACAGCCTGATTTGAATTGGGAAAACCCAGAAGTTGTTTCACATTTGGAAGATGTCCTTAAATTTTGGCTAGATCGTGGAGTCGATGGTTTCCGTATCGATGTTGCACATGGAATGTTTAAAGAAGCAGGGCTGCCAGACATTAAGAAAGATCCAGCGGCTGAAATGCTTGGTACAGAGCACAAACCATTTTGGGATCAAGAAGGTGTTCACGATATTTATCGCTCTTGGCACAAGATTTTTGACTCATATCCTGGAGATCGCATGGCAGTTGCCGAAGCATGGGTGAGTCCTGCTGCGCGAATCGCACGATACGTGCGAGCCGATGAGTTACAAAACTCGTTTAATTTTGAAATGCTAACAACTCTCTGGAAGCCTGCAGAGATTAAGAAAAAGATTAATCACTCAATTGATGCGCTAGCAGAAGTTGGTGCACCAACTTCATGGGTGTTTAACAATCATGATGTTGTGCGCTCTGTTGATCGCTTAGATTTAGGATTGACAAATCACGGTGATTCAACGCTTTCACGCCAAGGCGATCCAGCTAAGTTCAATATCGCTCGCGGAACATTACGTGCACGTAGCGCCGCGTTAATGATGTTGGCACTTCCTGGTGGTGCTTATATGTATCAAGGTGAAGAGTTGGCAGTTCCTGAAGTTCGCGATATTCCTGAATCACGTTTGACTGATCCACGTTGGAAGATGAGTGGCTTTACAGATCGCGGTCGTGATGGATGTCGTGTGCCACTGCCTTGGTCGAGCAATCCAGCTGGTGGGTTTGGTTTTTCAAGTGATGACTCACTGACACCTGATAAAGCGTGGCTGCCTCAGTCTTCGTGGTGGGGCAAGTTTTCAGTGGATTCACAAGATGGTGTTGCAGGCTCGACGCTCTCTATGTATCGCGAAGCGCTAGCAATCCGCAAAACTGAAGAAGGTTTAGGCGATGGTGAAATGGAATGGATTGAAGCTGGCGCAGATGTTGTCGCTTTCGAGCGTCCAGGAAACTTTGCTTGCTACATCAACTTTGGTTCTGTGATTGAACTGCCTGCTAATTCACAAGTACTGGTAGCAAGTGGCCCAGTGCAGGGACACACTTTGCCAACTGACACAGCAGCTTGGGTACGTCTAATTAACTAATGCCTAACACTGAACTTCAGCATCGAACTGTTCGAACTCTTGCGAGTGCGCAGGTTCTCAACGGTATTGGAGTTGCTGGAACAGTTGCCGCAGGTTCGCTTTTGGTGTCCTCCATTACTGACTCTGAAACTTTGGCGGGCTTAGCGCAAACAAGTTCAGTTTTGGGTGCAGCAGCCCTTGCACTACCGCTTGCACGATTAACTGCACAAGGCGGCCGCCGATTAGCTTTATCAGTTGGATATGTAACAGGCGTATTCGGCTCTATTTTTGCAATTATTGGTGGTGCACATAAAAATCTATTTTTTATGTTGCTTGGGACTTTTCTTGTCGGTGCAGCATCGGCTGCCGGATACCAAGCTCGTTTTGCTGCAATTGATTTAGCAACAAAAGAAAGCCGAGCAAAGCAACTTTCCTTCGTGGTGTGGGGTTCAACGATTGGCGCAGTTGCTGGGCCAAATTTAATGGATCCAGCTGGGAATCTAGCGGAATTTTTAAAACTACCTCGCTTAGTCGGTCCTTACATAGTATCTGCGACAACCTTGTTGTTAGCCACGATAGTAATTCAAGCCTTCTTAAGACCTGATCCATATTTGACTGCAGAAAAACAGGCCAGCATCACTCAACATAAGGGATCAACGAAAGAAGCTCTTGCACACATTCGATCGAATCCGACAGCTCTCTTTGCAATATCAGCAATTGCAATTGGTCATGTCGCAATGGTTTCAGTGATGGTAATGACGCCGATTCATATGGCTCATGTCGATGTCACACTGCGAGTTATTGGTTTTGTCATTAGCGTGCATGTATTGGGTATGTATGTGTTTTCACCTCTTGTTGGATCTTTGAGTGATCGATTAGGTCGGATTCGTGTAATTCAACTTGGACTAATAATTCTTCTTTCTTCAACAGTGATTGCAGGAACTTCCGCAGCCGATAACGCCATTCAATTAGGAATTGGTCTTTTTTTACTTGGTCTAGGCTGGTCGTGCACCTTAATCGCCGGGTCAGCGTTTTTATCAGAGTCCGTTTCACTAGAAATGCGCCCTGCGTCGCAAGGTGCAAGTGATTTAGTCATGAATTTATCTGGTGCGGGCGGAGGAGCATTAGCTGGTGTAATTATTGGCACGCTGAACTATGGATGGCTTTGTTTGTTTGCGGCAATCCCAGTGCTATTTTTGGCGCTAATCTCAATAAAGGTGAATAACTATGCCAAATAAGTCCAAGGTTCACCCGGCGTGGATTGCTGCAATAGTTACATTCTTTACGCTGGTTGCAACTGCAGGATTTAGATCTGCGCCATCTGTTTTAATCGTTCCACTTGAAGATGCCTTTGGCTGGAACCGCGAACAAATCTCACTTGCAATTTCTGTCAACGTACTGCTCTTTGGTTTAACTGCACCTTTTGCAGCTGCCCTGATGGATCGTTTTACAGTTCGAAAAGTTGTGATGAGTGCTTTGACAACAGTGAGTATTGGCGCTTTCTTAACAACGCAGATTCATGCACCGTGGCAGTTAGTTGCAACATGGGGCGTGATTGTCGGAATCGGTACGGGTTCGATGGCACTTGTCTTTGCCGCAACAGTTGCTAACCGTTGGTTCGTTAAGCGAAGGGGATTAGTTATCGGCGGCTTGACTGCGGCATCAGCAACAGGCCAACTAATTTTTCTTCCTGGGCTAACTCGGCTTTCAGAGCTGCATGGTTGGAAATCAATCGGCCTCACCATCGGTGCTGCTTCTTTAGTCATGGTTCCAATGATTTATTTATTCTTGCGCGAAAAGCCTGCCGATATTGGCTTACTACCTTATGGAGCCCCGGATGATTGGCAGCCACCAGTAAAATCTGGAATGAACGCTGCAAAGTTAGCGCTTGTGACTTTAAAAGAGGCAAGCGCTCATAAAGATTTTTGGTACTTAACTGGATCATTTTTTGTTTGTGGATTATCGACCAGTGGGTTAATTGGAACCCACTTTATTCCAGCCGCGCATGATCATGGAATGGGTCAAGTGGTAGCAGCCAGTTTATTAGCGCTAGTTGGTGTCTTCGACGTGATTGGCACTCTTTTTTCTGGATGGCTCACCGATAAATACGATCCTCGCAAACTTCTTTTCTTTTACTATGGTTTGCGCGGTTTATCTCTATTCTTACTTCCGTCGATTCTGTTTTCTACGATGCATCCATCAACATTGGTCTTCATTATTTTCTATGGTCTTGATTGGGTCGCAACGGTTCCACCGACTGTCTTGTTATGTCGGACGATCCTTGGCCCGGACCGCGGGACCGTTATATATGGATGGGTATTTGCCGCGCACCAGATTGGTGGCTCAATTGCAGCGTTTGGTGCAGCGGTTGTGCGCGTTAAATTCGGAGACTATGCCGCAGCTTTCTATATAAGTGGTGCTCTCTGTTTAATCACAAGTTATTTTGTATTGCAGATTGCAAAAGATAAAGACGTGGCTAGCCTTAAGCTATGAGTAGTTTTTACGAACAAGTTGGGGGAGAGCCGTTTTTCTCTGATTTGGTTTCGCAGTTTTATGCCCATGTCGCAACTGATCCAATTCTTCGGCCCATGTACCCAGACAGTGACATGAAAGGTGCTGCAGCGAGATTACAAATGTTTCTGGAGCAGTATTGGGGCGGACCTACAACATACCAAGAGCAACGCGGTCATCCAAGGCTTCGAATGCGCCATGCAGGTTTTCATATTGACTCTGCCGCACGAGATGCATGGTTAAATGCAATGCAAGTTGTAGTTGGCGGTCTGGAAATGGATTCGGATTTGCGAGCGCAGCTTTGGAGTTACTTAGAGATGGCAGCAAACTCAATGGTTAATCAACCTGATTGAGATTGGTTTCCAACTTTTAGAATCTCACCATTGCGCAAATACCAAAGAGTTCCGTTTTTATCCCGGATAGTTGTGACACGCAGGCCAACTTTTTCTACGATGCCTTGAATCTCTAAAACATCTACGCTATCACCGACACCATATTGATCTTCAATCAACATAAATACTCCAGATAAAATATCGCGGACAAGAGTCTGTGCGCCAAGACCTAGTGCAACACCTAAGATGCCAGCCGATGCAATTAGGGGTCCTAAGTTAAATCCAAACTCCCCTAAAATCATTCCGCTTGCAACAATCCATACAACGGTCTTAAGCGTTGCCGCCAAGACGCCACCGATGGTTCGGGCACGCTCTTTTTGGCGAGCAACAATGTTGCGGGGGCCAGGCACAAGATCCACCGTGGCTAGGCGGTCCATAGCTCGCTGAATTGCCCGAGTTCCAAAACTCTGCGCAAAAATTGCCGTCACCAAAATTGTGAGGATTCGAAGGGGAGTCCCGCTGACCCAATCGAGGATGGTTTGGAATGTGCTATTCATAGGGATATGACTGTAGCCAAATCTTTACCCAAATACCGCTTTGAAATACCCATATTCAGACGTGTTGGGGTGCAAGATAGGCCAATCGGCGCAGGCCATGCGCCAGATCGGGAGCGATTATGTCGCGCACACTAGTTTTGAATGCTACCTATGAACCATTAGGTGTCATCACAGAACGTCGCGCCCTCATTCTTGTGCTCAATCACCGTGCAACCATGATTGAAGAGTCCGGTGGTGTTGTGCACTTTGCTGGTGGACAGATGGATTTACCGTCGGTGATTCGCCTCAATAAATTCGTTCGTATTCCATATCGCCATGCCGTTCCACTTTCTCGACGCGCAATATTTGCTCGCGATGGTGGCAAATGCGTTTACTGCACTGCGCCAGCAACTTCAATAGATCATGTGATTCCACGAAGTCGTGGCGGTGCTCACATTTGGGAGAACGTTGTCTCTGCATGCCATAAGTGCAATCACTTGAAGGCCGATAAACAGTTAAAAGAGATTGGATGGCGACTACGGCAGCTGCCGCGCGAGCCAGTAGGAGCGGCTTGGAGAATTTTAGGCAGCGGCCAATCTAATGAACGTTGGATGCAGTATCTGCAACCATTTGGTGTGGCAGCAGCAACGGCATAAGTAAATTACACTCATCACATGCATCTATTAATGAGCGCCGTCGAAGATGGCACAATCCCTGGTCTTGGCTTAAGCGTTTTCGAAACTGTAGTCACATTCATTGTGATTCCAGTTGGGTTGTTTTTTATTATCGCCGGATTGTCATGGGCTGGCTCTAGACCCCGCACGGAAAAGAAGAGATCAGTAATAACTTCGATTGAGTAGTGCGTTAATTAATTCAGATTTTGAACTTTTACCGCACGTATCAGCGAATCTTGAGCTTCGATAACTAACTTTCGCAAGACCGCTGGTGAATCCTTGCCTGTTGAATTCAGCCACTGTGAAGTTTTATCAACTGTAGCTTGAGAAACAATCCATGTTGGATAAAGTCCAGAGACAATCTTTGCTGCCCCTTCGTAAGATTTAGAATCCCATACCGCAATGATTGATTCAAAGTAACGATCAACGTAATTGGCCAAAATCTCACGCTGAATTGGTCGCTGGAACCCGGCTACCAGCGCACTTCTCACCGAAGTTTGAATATCTTCATTGATGATTTTATTCCAGGCATAATCTTTTGCCGCACCACTAGGTGCTGCTGCGATTGCTGTTTCGTAGAAACAATTGCCACTCGTGGTGTTATCACGCACTAATTCGGCATCGAGTTCAGTCTTAGAAATTGCGCCACGTTCGGACAAAGCAATCATGAAGAACCAGCGTTGATCGGCATCAACGATGAGTCCAGAAGCAGAGCCATTGAGTAGACCACGAACCGATTCGACCTGCTCTGGGGTCACAGCATTTTGAGCAAATGCACGTGCGTACAGCAACTGGAGATCACTGCCAGCAGCAGCGCTCTTGAGAAGCGCACTGAGTCCATCAGCCAATTTAATACGCATTGTATTGCGCTCGGAATCAGTGCAGTAAGCCTCAACCGAAGTATGCATCTGCGACAAAGTAATGTTCACAACTGCATCATCACTTTCTCCTGGCAAACCAGCTAAAGCTATTTCAATGAAGTCATTTGAAGATATTTCACCATCGCGGTGCATATCCCAAACTGCAGCCCAGCAAAGCGCGCGAGTGAGTGGCTCAGTGATAGTTCCAAGGTGTGCAGCAAGTGTTTTTAGAGATCGTGCATCGAAACGTATTTTTGCATAGGAAAGATCGCGATCATTGATAATGAGTAGATCGGCAACTTTCTGGCCAGTAAGTTGTGGAACTTGAGTTAACTCACCCGCAACATCGAGTTCGATCGAAGTTCGTAAATTAATTGAACCAGCAACAATGTCATAAAGCCCTATCGCCAAACGATGTGGACGTAACTCTTTTGAACCTGCAGGTACCACCGGGGCCTCTTGCTTAATTGCTACTGATGTATATGTGTCACCATCGAGTGCAAGGACTGGACGTAAAGTATTCACTCCAGCAGTCTGCAACCAAGTTGCTGCCCAACTATCTAATGAGCGTCCACTTGCCGCCTCCAATTGATCAAAGAGATCTTTGAGTGTTGTATTTTCCCATGCGTGTTTCGCAAAGTACTTCTGTAACGCTGATATAAAGTTTTCCCGACCAACATGTGCCACGAGTTGTTGTAAAACAGATGCTCCCTTGGCATACGTGATTCCATCAAAATTGGCGTTAACGGCTTCGATATCGACCATGTCGGCAACGATTGGGTGGGTGGAAGAAAGTTGATCCTGGCGGTAAGCCCAGTTTTTGCGTTCGCTATTAAAGCCTGCCCAGCCACCTTTAAACCGTGTGCCTTCGGCCATTGCAAGATAGGCCATGAACTCTGCAAAGGATTCGTTGAGCCATAAGTCATCCCACCAGGACATGGTTACTAGGTCGCCGAACCACATGTGTGCCATTTCGTGAAGAATCACATTTGCGCGAGACATATACATTTTTTCTGGCATATGGCTGCGGAAAACTAATAAATCTTCTCGGAATGTAACTGCGCCAGCGTTTTCCATCGCTCCAAAGTTGAAATCAACTACGGCAATTTGATCATACTTATCAAATGGATAGGCAAGACCGAAAGTCTTTTCAAAGTAATCAAACCCTTGCTTTGTGAGTAAGAAAATATCTTCAGGATCTAAATATTGCGCCATCGATTTGCGGCAGTAGATACCTAGAGGAACTTCTTTGCCTCCGTTGTAGACATCATGAACGTGTGAATATGGTCCGGCAATCAAAGCGGCTAAGTACATAGGAATTCGTGGTGTAGTTGTAAAAATCCAGTGAGCTTTGTCTCCACTTACTTCTTTGGAGGCTACCGGGTTATTTGAAATTGCTTCCCAGTGGCCAGGGGTTGTTACTGAAAAAGTAAAAGTTGCTTTAAGGGAAGGCTGATCAAAACAAGGGAACATGTGACGGCAATATGCGGTTTCTCCTTGTGAGTACAGGTATACCTCACCATCTGAAGGATCAACTGAACGCTGCAACCCTTCACCCGATTTTGAATAAACGCCTTCGATTTCAATGACTAAGTGGTTTTCGGATGCAAGATTTTTTAAAAAGATTGACTCACCATCAAAATTGGCCGTATCAATGCTGGCACCATTGAGCGTTACAGAGATAACTTTGCGACCACATGCGTCGATAAAAGTTGAGTATCCAGGGGTATTACAAGTAAAAGAAATCTCAGATTTTGCATAAAAGGTTTCATCGCCAGTCGTTACATCGAGTGTGACGTTATAACCCTCAACGTATAAATGTGCTGCACGTTCTGTAGCCTCAATCCTTGAGATATTTACTCCTGGCACTTATTGCTCCTTTTGTAGGTATCAATCCAACCATGACATTCTTACCCTATGGAACGCCCCTCGATTCGCAGTTACAGCATTCGTGGAACCCGCATTACTGAGGCGCAAAGGGCTGCAAAGCGTGCTCTACAGGAAATCCATGGGATTCCAGTTGCGAATAATAAGTTAGACCTACGGGCAATATTTCCAGCTGCTGAAAAAATAATTATGGAAATTGGATTTGGCATGGGGGAGGCCACCGCCATTATCGCCCAGCAGTCCCCGCACAATGGATATATCGCCGTTGATCTTCACCCGCCAGGAATCGGAAAATTACTTTCTCGGATAGAGGATGGTGGAATAAAAAACCTTAAAGTTATCGAAGAAGATGTCCATGTAGTTTTGCGATACATGATTCACGACGCAAGCTTAGATGGAGTGCATCTTTATTTTCCTGATCCTTGGCCCAAAGTCAAACACCACAAGCGAAGGATAGTTAACTCAGGCTTTCTAGATCTTGTGGCAACTAAGCTAAAACCTGGTGGTTACATTCACTGTGCAACTGATTGGGTTCCTTATGCAATTTCAATGGAAGAAGTTTTTAGTCAATCAGAAAAGTTTTCTGGAGGAGTTATTGATAAACCTGACTGGCGACCTGTCACTCGTTTTGAAGGTCAAGGCTTAGATAAAGACCACAGAGTTACAGACCTGCTGTATTTTCGTAAGCAGTAATTTTATTTATGCGTCGAATATGGCGCTCATCATTTGTAAACGGCGTTTCAATGAAGGCATCAATTATTGCTTTGCAATCCTCAATTGAGTGCATACGTCCACCAATTCCAACAACATTTGCATTGTTATGCTCTTTAGCTAACTTTGCAGTTTCGATACTCCAAGCAAGTGCCGCACGTACTCCTTTAACTTTATTTGCGGCAATTTGTTCGCCGTTGCCCGAACCGCCGAGAACGATTCCTAGTGAACCTGAATCTGCAACGGTTGCAACTGCGGCTGGGATACAAAAATCAGGATAATCATCGAGAGCGTCATATTCATGGGGACCATGATCTACAACTGTGTGAGCCTTACTCTGCAGATATTCGACAAGCGCGTTCTTTAGTTCGAGCCCAGCGTGATCGCTTCCGATGTGAATTCTCATATGCGCATACTGCCATCTAGGGCGAGTAGATAAAGAAAACCCGCCACATGATTTCTCACGTGGCGGGTTTATCTCTTAGGAGGAGGTTACATACATGAAGCTTTTGTGCGGATTAAGGATGCATTCCCATGCCGTGATCGTCATCCATGTCACCATGTCCTGGACCACCCTTTTTTCCACCTTTGCCTGGACCCATTGCGCCGCGTACTGAATCAACTTCAGCAGTTACGTGCGCAGTAAGACCTGACTTAAGTGTCGTTGCCTGCACAACAGTCAACTTTCCTGCAGTTACAGCAGCATCAATTTTATTTGTCTCAGCTGCAACGAGAGCAGCTATTAAAGCTGCCTTCTTTGCTCCAGCGATTGCACCAAGAGTTTCACCGGCTGCAAGTCGAGTTTTAATTGTTGCTGCATCAATCCCAATAGTTGTAGCAACGAGCGCCTCACGCGCTGTACGTGCTGCATCCTTAGTTGCGCGATCTGCACCTTCTTTACCCTCATGTGCTACACGTGCAGCAGTTAGTGCTGCTGTGATTGCATCTGACTGGGCTTGCGTAATCGTTCCCTTGGTTACAAGGCTTGCAAGAACAGTGCTGATTTCTTTTTCTACACCGCCAATTTTTACTCCTGACATTGGGTTAGCAATAGCGTTCTTAGTAGTTTTTGTGGAAGTAGATTTAACCGACACTGATTTTGCTTTAGATTCTGATGCAGTTGCAAATCCAACTGAAGCAACTGAGAGTGCAACAGTTGTTAGAACTACTGCAGCAATCTTTCTATTTGATGACATTTTCATGTCTACCTTTCACCTAGCGGAATTGTCATTGACCTCTCGTCATTGACTACCCGTAACTAACTACCTGAGGCTGAAGATGCTAACAGGACTTCCTGAAAACACGGTGTGAGTTTTTCTTGTTTTAAAGCTCGATTGCTGGGTTTACCAAGCCTTAAATTGGGGTAGCGGGCTAGGTTGACCTGATTTTTCTGACAATTGGGCAACCCCACAATGAATCTCAGAACTTTCCCAGACTCTTTAGAAGAGGTATTCACATGAAGCGCTCACGCATAGCTCTAGCAATCTCATTAATTTTCTCTCTCATGCTGACTCATCCAGTAAGTGCGTATGCTGCCGCAAAGAAATCAGTCATAGTTAAAAAAGCTGGACGTGCCAGCACGTTCGTACCCAATACGATTTTAAGTGGCAATGGAGTTCCAACAAAAGTACTTGGAATTGACGGAGACTTCTATATTGATTTAAAAGATGCGAATCTTTATGGTCCAAAAACTAAGGGCGTGTGGAAATTAGCAACATCGTTGAAAGTGACAGATTCAAAAACGTCTTCGATTGCAACTGTCGGTGTACAAGGTACTCAAGGTGCTAAGGGCGATACAGGAGCAACGGGAAATTCTGGATCAACCGGCGCACAAGGACTCAAAGGTGATACTGGATTTGCAGGATCAATCGGAGCAACAGGTATCCAAGGCATTAAAGGTGACACTGGATTAGCAGGATCAACCGGTGCTACAGGTTTAACCGGAAGCGTTGGTGTTACCGGTGCACAAGGAGTTCAAGGTGAAAGAGGTCCGAGTGGATTAACTGGAAGTGCTGGCGCAACAGGTTCGACAGGTCCCATAGGGGCAACAGGTATTCAAGGTATTAAAGGTGACACTGGATTAGCAGGATCTATAGGCGTTACCGGATCAATCGGAGCAACAGGATTAATAGGTGCGCAAGGAGCTCAAGGCGAAAGAGGTCCGAGTGGATTAACTGGTGCAACTGGAAACACTGGTGCAGTCGGAACTGCTGGCACTAATGGTGCGCAAGGAACTCAAGGCGAAAGAGGTCCAAGCGGATTAACTGGTGCAACTGGAAACACTGGTGCAGTCGGAACTGCTGGCACTAATGGTGCGCAAGGAACTCAAGGAATTAAAGGTGATACAGGAACATCTGGAAGTGTCGGCACAACTGGCGCTGCAGGTTCAAATGGTTCGCAAGGAATACAAGGAATAAAAGGTGACACCGGATCTACGGGAGCTCAAGGAATAAAAGGTGATACAGGAATATCTGGAAGTGTAGGTGCAACTGGTGCTGCGGGAACAAATGGTTCGCAAGGAACTCAAGGTGATGTTGGTTTCACAGGAGCACAAGGAATTAAAGGTGACACTGGAACTTCTGGAAGTGTTGGAACTGCTGGCGCTGCAGGTGCGAATGGAGCTCAAGGTATTCAAGGAACGCAAGGTATTAAAGGAGACGTAGGTTCAGCAGGAGCACAAGGAATTAAAGGTGACACCGGAACTTCTGGAAGTGTTGGAACTGCTGGCGCTGCAGGTGCGAATGGAGCTCAAGGCGTTCAAGGTGTACAAGGAATAAAAGGTGACACAGGAACTACGGGAAGCCCTGGAGCAAATGGGAATGATGGAACAAATGGATCTCAAGGCATTCAAGGAATAGCCGGAATTTCTAATTCTTTTTATGCGGACATTCAGCAATGGACTCTTGGTACGGATCAACCAGGAGAATCAACACAGTCACAACTATTTGCATTTCTTTCGATAAATACTTCATACACTTTTGAAATTATTCTTGATGGAACATTTACCCCAAATACAGAAGATCCGATGAGCATTGGAATTGAATTACAAAAAACCTCCAGTCTTGCAAGCATGGACTATCGGGTTTTTGCATCAGACGATACGATTTATACGAATGGCAATGGTGGAAGACACATCTCTTATCTATTAATTGGCTTTATACGTTGTGGTGCAGAGCTAACGGATATGAAACTGGTCTCAACCGATAATTACGGTACTACCTTGTTAAGTGCTTTTCACATTAGTGGAAAAGCTCTATTCAATAAGGTTGGCTCGATCGGTTAACGCTGCATAGAACCTATCTCCACCATTTAAGCGGATTAGTTAGTTTGGATTTCTAATTAATTAGTTCCAACCAAGTGCAGATTTTTTGAACAAAAGAGGAATTGCTGCTTGCACAGCTAATTAGCAGTTCTTTGGTTTTGGCTTAACACCACAAATCTTCTTTAGTTTAGCTTTGAGCGAATTAATTTGTTTTTTTAGTGCTTTATCAGAGGCAATGAGTGTCTTATCAGCAGGATTATTTACATACACTGTCGGAGCAGGCACTGGCGTCGCAGTAACTGTCACTGTCGGAGCAGGCACAGGCGTCGCAGTAACTGTCACTGTCGGAGCTGGTAAGGGTTTAGCAGTAACTGTCACAGTCGGTGTCGGTGAAGGTGTTGCAGCAGCCGTCACAGTCGGTGTCGGTGAAGGTGTTGGAGCAACCGTCGGAGTTGCAGTTCTGGAGATGAAAATCAATGGTTTTTCATAAGTAGACAAAACTATGTCTTGATTAAGAACATCTGCAACCAAAATAGTGTCGGTAAGGTCACTCTCGCTGCACACTTTCAAAGTAACCTTGCCTGTCGCATTTACACCTGAACTGTCTGCAACAATATCTCCGAATTTATTCTTAATAGTTAAATCAACACCATAGATTGAATCATCCATGATGACGTCAAAACTAAATTGGCTACAAGCCACAGGGGTATATAGAGATGCATCATCCCAACTGATTGTTACCCCAGACTCTTTTATTTGCCCCGCCGTCGCAGTCGAAATCGTAAAAGTGGTGGTGGTGGCCATTAAAAGAAGTACAAAGAATAAGCGAAGTGTTTTCATGTACTAAATCTTATGGCTCAATAAGTGAAAAAGTATGTGGCTCCTCATGCGTAAAAATATGGAGCGGGTGACCGGGATCGAACCGGCATGGCCAGCTTGGAAGGCTGGGGCTCTACCATTGAGCTACACCCGCAATTGAAATTACGCTGCGAACATCAGCGTAATCACGCGTAAATTGATGAGATGACTCATCGATTCGGTGGAATCTTACACCGTTGCAGACCATAGAAATCCACTCTTTCTCGAAAGAAAGGGCACGGATATGGCACGGATAAGGCAAGCAGGGGCATACTTTATATATGAAAGAAGTTATGACAGTTCGTGGCCCGGTAGATGCTTCTAAACTTGGGATCATTCTTCCCCATGAACATTTGCTTTTCGACCTTTTTCGAGTATTTCAGCCACAGCGTGAATTCAAGGTAATCGATGCCGATTTAGCTGCTTCAGAGTTACAGCTTTATGTGGATGCAGGGGGTTCAACGATTGTAGAAGTTACAACTATAGATATGGCTCGAGATCACAAGAGCATGCTTGCCATCAGTGAAAAAACTGGAGCACATATCATTATGTCTACAGGTTGGTATCGGGAGCCTTTTTACAGTCCAGACATGTGGCATCGAACAACTAAAGAGTTAACTAAGCAATTAGTAGATGAGATTAACTTTGGGATTGATGGAATTCGCCCCGGAATTATTGGGGAAATTGGTACTCACCATGGTTACGTTTCACCTGTTGAGGAAAAAGTGCACAGGGCAGCAGCGCGTGCGCATTTAGAAACAGGGTTAGCAATAACTCTGCACTCCAATGCCACCAATGTGGGACTTGCTCAACTTGATGTGTTGGAGGAAGAAGGAGTTGACCTTTCAAAAGTAGTAGTAGGTCACTGCGATACCTATCCGAAACTTGATTACCATTTAGCCTTACTTGATCGGGGAGCCTGGGTTGAATTTGACACGATCAGAGGCTCTTTCGAATATGAGACAAATATGCAGATAAAACTAATTACTGACCTAATATCGCGCGGATTCTTATCGAGAATACTTCTCTCGCAAGACTTGGGCTCAAGCAGGCTTTTAACCGCTTACGGAGGAAACGGCTTTGCTTACTTAGTGACTACTTTTCGCCAACGGCTGATAGAGGCTGGGCTGAGCAATGAACAAATCGTGACGCTGATCCAAGACAATCCCCGCAGAATGCTTGTTGGTGACTAGCAGTTGAGATAGAAGTTTCCAATAAATAGGAGCTGCCACCGCACTAAAGTAATCTAGTCAAACGATTGACTTCTTTTTGAACAAGGTTTAAACTCAAAAAAACCTTACGAAGGGGTCTGCGGATGAAGGATTCAGAGATCACCCAGAGACTCACGTCGCCAGGTTTTTTTCAATCACCGTGGGAAGTTTATGACTATCTAAGAATGGAAGAACCAGTCTTTTGGTGTGAACCTTGGTCTCAATGGATTATCACAAAGCACAAAGATGTCTCCTTTATTCTGAAGAACCCATCACTGTTCTCAAGCGTTGGCTGGGAATTCAGATACCTATCGCAGTTACCCAGGGATCAACGAGAAAAGCTAAAGAATGTGTACCGTCACTACGAAACACAGGTAATGTCCAATTCCGATGCACCAGAACATACCCGGCTTCGAAAACTCATTCATCGAAGTTTTAGTCCAAGAGTAATAGAGGCATTGCGTAGTCAAATTGAACAACTAGTTGAAAACGCATTTGCAAATTTGCCTAAAGATAAACCATTTGACTGGGTCAGTTCTTTCGCTTACCCATTCCCAGCAACTGTAATTGCCCTGTTGTTCGGCGCTCCTACTGAAGATAAAGCTAAGTTTGAAAAATGGAGTACAGATATTGTCTCTTTTATTGGCAGCGGTTCACCGCAAGTTGATCTAGCACTAAATCTAGAACAAAGTTTGATTGAGTTCCGAGAGTATTTAGATTCCCTCATTTCAGTTCGTCGGTTAGAACCAAAAGATGATCTGCTTTCATTAATGATTGAAAAGTCAGATGATGGAGATTCCCTGACGCAAGATGAACTCATAAGCACGTGTATCACAATTCTTTTTGCAGGCCATGAAACCACAGCGAATCTGCTGAGTATTTTACTTTTAGAGCTGTTTCGAAATCCAAATCAGTGGCAATTATTGTTAGAGAATCCAGATTTATCTGCATCGGCTGTTGAAGAAGCTCTGCGTTTCAACGCCCCGGTACAACGCATCAGACGTGTGGCAAAAGAAGATATAGAAATCGCTGGTTTAACCATAAAGAAAGGGGATTCGGTAATGGGATTTATCGGTTCGGCGAATCGCGATGAAGATATTTTTTTAGATGCAAATTCATTTAATATATCAAGAGAGAGATCACAGAATTTATCTTTTGGTGCAGGGATTCACCTTTGTATTGGAGCAGCACTCTCGCGACTGGAATCAACCATCGTCCTACGTGAATTAGCGAGGTTGTTCCCCAACTCCAATCTGGCACCTTCTTTTCAAGAAGAGTACTTTGAAAATATGACTTTTAGAGGCGTCCGGTCTTTAAAATTAATCTTGAGCGCGTAATAGAAAAGAGATGAATTATGAAAATGAAATCTGAGCACGTCGAGCATCTTTTTGACTTGAGTGGTCGAGTTGCAGTTGTAACTGGAGGCGGGGGAGGTTTGGGATCAGCTATTGCGATTGGCCTCGCAGGCGCTGGTGCTTCAGTCGTAGTTCTCGATATCAATCAAGAATTAGCCGATAATGTAGTCCAGGAAATTCGTAGCAATGGTGGTGAAGCTAGAGCGATGACTTGTAACGTCACAGTTAAAAGTGATTTTGAAGAAGTAAGTAGGACTCTGGATAAAATTGATATTTTGGTAAATAGCGCTGGAACTACTTCAAGGCACGCCGCTGAAGATTTCCCAGAAGATATCTATGATCGAATCATTGCTACAAATCTCAAGGGAAGTTTTATGAGTTGCCAGATATTTGGCCGAAGAATGCTGGATAAAAATTCAGGCAGCATAATAAACATGGCATCAATTGGCTCATCGATTGCATACCCTCACACCACCGCGTATCTACAAAGTAAAGGGGGAGTGGCGCAGATGACACGAAGCTTGGCGCTTGAATGGATTTCACGGGGTGTGCGAGTGAATGCGATTGCACCAAGTCTTTTTGATACACCGTTAGTCCGAGCCTCAGAGAACAAGGTACAACTAACGAGCGATTTCATTATGGCAAGAACACCAATTGGGAGAAAAGGTGACCCATTGGAAGTTGTTGGGCCGGCTATTTTCTTGGCCTCCGATGCTGCATCCATGGTTACAGGTCATTTACTTCAGGTCGATGGTGGATATCTCATCAACTAAGGGAGAGTTGCGACTTCCGTTATTCAATTTTCCCAAAAACTCTGTTGCGCTAGTTACCGGAGCCGGCAGTGGCATTGGTTTTGCTACTGCGACTCTCTTGAGCCAGGTGGGCGTCATTACATATGGCCTTACGAAGATAGCCGATGATAAACCTGAAATTTCACATGGGTTGATTCGATGGCTAGTTGCAGATGTATCCGATCGGGACCAAGTGGACAGTGCAATTTCTCGAGTTCGCGAAGAACATGAAAGCTTAGACTTTTTAGTCTCGAATGCCGCAGTGGTACGGCACGCCCCTGTTGGGGATGTACTCATCTCGGATTTAAAATATATGTTAGATACAAATTTGATTGGGTACTTCAATCTCATGGGATCCGCTTTGCCATTGTTGAAAAAATCAAAGGCGGCCTCCGTGGTTGCCGTATCTTCAATTCATGCACAAACTACTTCCCGCATGGTGAGTGGTTATGCAGCTACAAAAGGGGCGCTTGTCTCGGCAGTGAAAGCAAGTGCGTTGGATTTAGGGGCAGACGGAATACGTGTAAACGTTGTTCTGCCAGGATCAGTTGATACGCCCATGCTCAGGGCTAGTGCAAATCTTCGTTTTCCAGAAAACCCTGATGCACAAATTGATGAATGGGGCAGGAGTCATCCACTGGGAAGAATTCTCGAACCTGAAGAAGTTGCACACGCCATTATCTTTTTAGGCAGTCCCATGGCTAGCGGAATTACTGGTGCGACACTAATAGTCGATGGGGGACTTTCGGCAAAACTTGCTCTTTAGGTGATCGTCCTTGATGATCTCCTGATAATTTGCAAGGCAGGGGTTCTACCGTTGAACTACACCCGCATCAGCTGCTGAGAGGACCAAGTTAGTGGGTCGGTAAGAGAAGCATGAAATCTGCTCTAGACTCTCTCATTGCGCCTCGGGGCGTAGCGTAGTGGCTAGCGCGCCTGCTTTGGGAGCAGGAGACCGGGAGTTCGAATCTCCCCGCCCCGACCAGTTCTTTTTCGTAGTTCGTTTCTAATTTAGGAGTATTTGTGAAAAGCACCGTCGAGAATCTTTCTCCAACACGTGTTCGTCTCGATATTGAAATTGAATACTCTGAAATGTCATCGCATGTAGCTGATGCATACAAAAAAGTTGCAACTCAGGTAAACATTCCAGGTTTCCGTAAAGGAAAAGTTCCAGCAGCGATGATTGATCAGCGTGTTGGGCGTGGAACGGTTTTGGATGAGGCAATTAACGCCGCACTTCCAGATTTCTATGGCAAGGCAGCTCGCGAGCACTCAGTTGCTGTTATTGGTCGTCCAGTTGTCGATGTCAAAGAGTTTGTTGATAATGAAAAACTTACGTTTACTGTCGAAGTTGATGTTCGACCAGAGGTTAAGTTGCCTGATTTTTCAAAGATAACAATTGAAGTTGATGACGTTGTAGTTGCCGATGCAGATGTTGATGAGCAAATTGAATCATTGCGTACGCGCTTTGGAACTTTAACAACTGTGGAGCGTGCAATTGTTACAGGTGACTTTGCTACCTTGGATATGGATGCATTTATTAACGGTGAATCTGTTGAAGGTGGACAAGCAAATGATATTTCTTACGAAGTTGGTTCAGACCGCATGATTGAAGGCTTGGACGATATTTTGGTTGGTATGTCTGCCGGGGAGACTAAGAAGTTTGAGACTCAGTTGGTTGGACAGGCCGAAGGTGAAAAGGGCGAGGTCGAGGCAACCGTTAAGGCAGTTAAAGAGCGCGAGCTTCCACCTGTTGATGATGCTTTCGCAAAGCTTGCATCAGAGTTTGATACTTTGGCCGAGCTAAAAGCTGACTTTGTTGAGCGTTTGGGTCGCGTTAAGAAGATGGAACAAGGGACACAGGCGCGTGATCGCTTAGTTGAAAAACTCCTTGCAGATTTGGATATTCCCGTCCCAGATAATTTGGTCGAACTTGAGGTTAATGATCACCTCGAAGGCGAAGGCCGCATGGAAGATGCCGAGCACCGCACAGAAGTTGATGGCCAAGTTCGTTCATCGTTGAAGTCAGATTTCTTACTTGATGCGATTGTGCAGACAGAAGATGTCCAAGTTACCGAGATTGAATTGACCGAGTATTTAGTGCGCACTTCACAGCGGTACGGAATGGCGCCGCAGCAGTTCGCTGAGGAGTTGCAAAAGGCTGGCCAGATTTCTCAACTAGTTGCCGAAGTAACTCGCGCAAAGGCATTGGCATCAGTCTTGGGTCGAATCACCGTTAAGGATGCGTCAGGCAATGAGATTGATCTTGAAGCCTTGCGACCACAGCCTGGACAGGTAGATGTTCAACCCTCTGATTTAATCGAAGAGGCTTAAGTACTTACAAAGTTCATTGGGGCTTTAGCCCTAAGCGAACACCAGCCAGTTCACGCTCATATTTTCGCTATTTGGGAAGCATTTAGCGTTCAACATTGTTAGCCTCACTACAGGTAACAAACATGCAACCGGAAGGAATACCCGTGGATTTTCTTAACCCACAAGCTAGTCAACTCCAAGCTCGCTCTTCGAGCGTTGGAATGATTGGCCTCGATGATCAGGTCTATAACCGTTTGCTTCGTGAGCGGATTATTTTTCTTGCCGGTGAAGTTCGAGACGATATGGCTAATGCAATCTGTGCGCAGATTTTGCTTTTAGCGGCAGAGGATTCAAATAAAGATATTTATCTTTACGTAAACTCACCAGGCGGATCAGTCACTGCCGGTATGGCCATCTACGACACGATGCAGTACGTCAAAAACGATATTGCAACTGTTGGAATGGGAATTGCCGCATCAATGGGACAGTTCCTATTGACTGCAGGTGCACCTGGAAAGCGATATGCCACACCTAATGCGCGTATCTTGATGCACCAACCACTTGGTGGAATTGGTGGCACTGCAACTGACATTCGAATTCAAGCCGAGCAGATGGCAATTACTAAGCGCACAATGGCTGAAATTAATGCCAAGCACACTGGTCAGACACTTGAAAAAATTCTTATTGACTCTGATCGTGACAACTGGTTTAACGCCGAGGATGCTAAGGCATACGGCTTCATCGATCACATTGCAACATCTGATGGTCAAGTATCAGGAGGAAAGGCGTAATGAAACATATTCAGGAAATCAGCGCTCGCTACATACTTCCAACTATTGAAGAAAAAACTGCTTATGGTTTTAAGCGACTTGATCCATACACAAAGTTGTTTGAAGAGCGCATTATCTTCATGGGTCAGCCAATCGATG
>CAFBLH010000024.1_pt1 | contig 22543 bp, 24 predicted proteins | sample 7268051 | NCBI WGS metagenome assembly CAFBLH01 (sample SAMEA6814031, study PRJEB35770) | freshwater metagenome | biome: Freshwater; feature: Freshwater reservoir; material: water | place: Czech Republic | collected 2016-04-20 | depth 30m m | reverse complement strand
TTTCCCTCCACACGCAGTTAGTGTTGTAATTGTTAAAAGGACAGCTGTTGCAACTGCTAGATACTTTTTCGCGCGCATTGTTTCCCTCATTCAAGTTCACCGATTAGTTTAAATTCCCCGCCACCAAGTTGACCTTGAGCACGATACATCTCTAACTTGGCACGAGTATCTGCAATATCAAGATTGCGCATAGTTAACTGACCAATGCGATCGACCGGGCCAAAGGCAGCATTTTCTGTGCGTTCCATCGACAATTTATCTGGGTGATAGCTCAAAGCTGGTCCGGAAGTATTCAAAATTGAGTAATCATCTCCGCGACGCATACGAATAGTTACCGAACCAGTTACAGCAGAGGCCACCCATCGCTGAAGTGATTCACGGAGCATGAGGGCTTGAGGGTCTAACCAGCGGCCTTCATACAACAAACGACCGAGACGACGACCTTCTGCATGATAATTAGCGATGGTATCTTCATTGTGAATTGCACTTATTAAACGCTCGTAAGCAATAAACAAGAGCGCCATTCCTGGAGCTTCGTAAATTCCACGACTCTTTGCTTCAATAATACGGTTTTCAATTTGGTCAGCCATCCCTAAACCGTGACGTCCGCCAATTAAATTTGCCTCTTGCAATAGCGCAACTACATCACTGAACTCTCGGCCATTAATTGAAATTGGGCGACCTTGCACAAAATTAATAGTTACATCTTCACTTTCGACAATTACTGAAGGATCCCAAAACCGTACGCCCATAATTGGCTGAACTAGTTCGATGGATGAATCTAAATTCTCAAGACTTTTAGCTTCGTGAGTTGCACCTAAAATATTGGCATCAGTTGAGTATGCCTTTTCCGTGCTATCGCGATATGGTAAGCCTTGTGCAACCAGCCATTCAGACATTTCTTTGCGACCGCCAAGTTCATTAACGAAATCAGCATCTAACCAAGGCTTGTAGATTCTTAAATTAGGATTCGCTAAAAGTCCGTAGCGGTAGAAGCGTTCAATATCATTGCCTTTGTAAGTTGATCCATCACCCCAGATTTCAACCGAGTCTGCGTGCATGGCACGAACTAACATTGTGCCGGTTACTGCCCGGCCTAACGGTGTTGTATTAAAATACTGCTTTAATCCACTACGAATATGAAATGCGCCGCAGGCAATTGCTGCGAAGCCCTCTTCAACGAGCGCGCTCTTGCAGTCAACAAGTCTTGCGATTTCCGCTCCATACTCTTTTGCGCGACCCGGAACTGAATCAATATCAGGCTCGTCGTACTGACCAAGGTCGGCTGTATACGTGCAAGGAATTGCACCTTTTGCGCGCATCCAAGCAACTGCGACTGACGTATCAAGGCCACCAGAAAATGCAATTCCGACTTTCTCGCCAACGGGTAATGAGGCTAGGACCTTGGACATACGTTAAGTCTAACTGATGAAGGGTGCAGGGAGTTTGCTCTCAAGGGCAGGAGTAATCCCCCATTGTGCGCAAATTTCGCGATATCTCGTCAAATCAATTGAATCAGGTGGAGCATTTGTCTTAACTGCACGGATCATTAGGTTACGCGGAGTGTGCTCACCGCCAATGAACTCAATGATTTCAACTCTATAACCCACAATTCTTAAAATCTGAGCCCTCAATGTGTCTGTTAACAAATCTCCAAGACGTTCTCTCATTAATCCAAACTTTGTGACCCCAGCCCATGGTTCAGGACTCACATCCATTTGCGATTGAATGTCGTGGTGGCAGCAAGGGGCAATTAGTAGCAGCTTTGCATCTGCTTTAACGGCCCAGGCAATCGCATCATCAGTTGCGATATCACAGGCATGTAATGCAATTGCAACATCAGCAGATTGTTTTGTCGTGTTAGCAATTTCTTCAGCACGAAAATTAATTGTTGAAGTAATTCCTAACTTTTTGGCAATTTCATTGTTGCGATCTCGAGATGCCGTACGTATATCAATACCGGTTACTTCTACGGGGATTCCGATAGAACGCAAATATTGGTGCGCTGCAAAAGTTAAATATGCATGCCCGCAACCTAGATCTACAATGGAAAGGGGCTTTTCTTTGCTTGGGGCATGAATTTGGCCAGCCTCAATTGCACTCTTGAGTGTTGGCGCAAGTAAACGTAAGAACTCTTCAACTTGTAAATACTTATCCTGCTTAGAAGGTTTTATGTTTCCTTTGTGATCTGTAATTCCAACTTCCAATAAGAATGGATCCGTGGGGTCCAATAAGCGGTTCTTTTTCTTATCATGGCTTAACTCTTGCGTGAAAGCTTTCTTCTCGTAACCTACATGTGCTTCACCGCTCTTAGTGATTCTAATTGCCATTGAACCTTCTGTATGTTCAACTAAAATATTTGAATAACCACTGTTTAAAAAAGTAAGAATGAGATCTGATTCTGGCTGGATGTTCTTCACAGTCGTCGCCCGACCATCGTTGTGACTCAATTGCAACTGGATTTTATCTTTGATGAGAACTGGGCGAATATCAACTCTTTCGAACTCAGTCTCCATTGATTTTCGCCGACCGGAAAGCACTACTCGAACCAAGACACTTGTGTTTAGGATTTGTACACATGCTTTTTCAAGCGCGACATCTAGCGATATTGCCATTTTTTACTTCAAAGACGCTACGGCCGACATAGCCTGAGTCTAAGTCCGCTCGAGCGTAACTTCAAACTAATTCTCATAAAACTCATAATTGTTTCCTGGGTCGCACAGACATTCTTACAACTTGTCCTACTGTCAATAATTATGGTCGGTCAAAAAGTCCAGTCCCAAAATGTTGAAAACACAATTAATGAAACACACACTGCATCTCTTGCTGAGTTTGAATTGGCGAAGGAGGCTCGCGCTTTGGCGCACCAGGAGCTAGCCGAACTCCATGCCATCTCACAAGATATTCATAAGTTATTGAAAGAGGTAGAAGCCAAGTTTTCAGGCTAAATCGTTATAGAAGCGCAACCTTCTTTGGCCGATTTCAGTTTTGTTGCATTGATTGCCAGTTAATGAGTGACATAGATTGCGGTCATGAAGTCAACACCATGGTGGAAAGAAGCGGTGATTTATCAAATTTACCCGCGTTCTTTCTACGATAGCAATGGTGATGGCGAAGGTGACTTAGCCGGAATAACGTCCCACCTTTCATATGTTCGAGAGCTAGGTGTTGATGCAATCTGGTTAAGCCCTTTCTACACATCACCAAATAAGGATGGCGGCTATGACGTTGCAAATCCACGTGATGTTGACCCGCGCTTTGGAGATCTGGAAGATTTCAAAGCGCTCATTATGAGCGCACATAACTTCAATTTACGAGTACTAGCTGACATTGTCCCTAATCATTTTTCAGATCAACATGAGTGGTTTCAGTCCGCACTAAAAGCTGGTAGAGGTTCACCCGAACGTAATCGCTTTCATTTCTACGACGCAAATCCTGATGGAACTCCACCAAATAATTGGATATCTCTTTTCGGTGGTCCATCATGGACCCAAGTCGATGATGGACAGTTTTATTTACACCTCTTTGACTCTTCTCAGCCTGATCTTAATTGGGATAATCCTGATGTCCATGCAGATTTCGAAACAACTCTCCGTTTTTGGTTAGATCTTGGGGTCGATGGATTCCGAATCGATGTGGCACATGGATTAGTGAAAGAAGATATTGGAAAAGACCATCCAGATCCCAGCGGTCTGAGCAACGCGCTTCGACTAGATGTTGAAATGGAAACTGAAGCTCGAAATGCGCTATTAGAGTCCGTACCGTATTTTGATCGACAAGGCGTCCATGAGATATATCGAAAATGGCGCAAGATTTTTGATTCCTATGGTAATCGTGACGTAATGGCAGTTGCTGAAGCATGGGTACACCCACCGTTAAATGCAACACGATACGTCCGTGCTGATGAACTTCATCAAGTTTTTAACTTTGATCTGCTTACTGCTCCCTTTAACCGTAATTTTCTTTTCGATGTAATTACCCGGTCAATTGAACATAATGCAACAGTTAACGCGCTTCCAACATGGGCGCTGAGCAACCATGATTCACCGCGTGTTGCATCGCGTATTGGAGATCTGGAATCACAGGCACTCGCACTTTTTGTTTTTGCACTTCCCGGTTCTGCTTATGTTTTTGCGGGTCAAGAGTTAGGGCTTCCAGATGGGCAGCTTGACGATTCAGATCGCCAAGATCCATCGTTTATTCGCTCCCATGGCGCGATAAAGGGACGAGATGGGGCACGAGTACCACTGCCGTGGAGTGGAGACGAACCACCTTTTGGGTTTACAACTGGCAAACCCTGGTTACCTATCAATCAATCGTGGAGTGTTTTGACTGTTGAGTCAGAAAAGTCAGACTCCAACAGCGTCCTTAATCTATATCGAAGCGCAATTGCCCTTCGTACTGAATTCTTAGCCGGATCAGGTGAAATTAAGTGGCTTGAATCACCATTACATGGCTCCAATCAAGGCCAACTGCTCGGCTTTAAACGAGGCAAAATAACTGTCTACATGAACCTTTCGGACAAGGATTGTGCGCTCGATTTTGATGGTCAAGTGATTATTTCAAGTAACAGTAGCTCAATTGATTCAAATGAAAAACAAGTAATTCCAGCGTGCTCAACTGTCTGGATTCTTAACTAACTGACACAATTCCGCCATGGAATCTACGACTACGTGGCTAGTAACAATTGGAATTTTAGCTGCCGTCATAATATTTGATCTAGCTATTGCGGTTCTACGAAGAAATAAAGTCACATCCATTGGTGAGGCTGCTTTTTGGACAACTTTCTATATTGGTACAGCTATCGTCTTTGGGGCACTTTTACCGCATTGGTCAAGTGAAAATGGTCAGAAAGAGTTTTTTGCTGGTTGGTTAACTGAGTATGCATTATCGGTAGACAATATTTTTGTGTTTATCATTCTGCTCACACATTTAAAAGTTCACAAAGAAAGACAACAGTTAGTTCTTTTACTTGGAATTATGCTTACAATCGCAATTCGTGGACTCCTTATACCTCTCGGTGCCGCACTTATTTCGCGTTTCTCCAGCGTCTTTTTTGTATTTGGTGCGTTCCTTATCTATACCGCATATACGCTGGCAAAAGAAAAAGAAGAAGATGAATATAAAGAGGGGCGAGTTGTGGCTTCATTAAAAGCTCGGGGTATGAGTATCTTTTCAATCGCTCTCATTGCTCTTGGACTCACAAATCTTGTCTTTTCACTGGACTCAATTCCTGCAATTTTTGGCCTGACTAAAGATCCATATATTGTGACAACGGCAAATGTTTTCGCGCTAATGGGGTTGCGCCAACTCTACTTTTTACTTGAAGGATTACTATCTCGTCTTATTTTCTTATCAAAAGGTCTCTCTTTTATTCTTGCGTTTATCGGTGTTAAGATGATTATGGAAGCATTTCACGGCATAGGCGTTGATGACATTGCTGCAGTTCATATTCCCGATGTAAGCCTTGAAATTAGTCTTGGCGTGATAGTTGCAACACTGATGATAACCACTGTAGCAAGCCTTACAGCCACTCGAAAAGATGGAAGTGCGATAGTTTAGACGGATTCTTTTTTCTTTCTTACTGTTTCGCGATTGTAATCTTTTGTACGTTCATGAATTTTTCTTATTTGTAGAGCAAAAGCCTTTATAGCGGAATCAAAAGCTGCAAGATCATTAAACTCCGCAGCCTCAGACTTGATAAAAGGCCCAGCACCATGAGAGGTCAAAATAACTCGGTGCGAATTTTTCCCTTGACGAGGGTTTGCTTCATGAAGAATTTCAACCTCCACGCGTTCAATCAAGACACTAAAACGCTCCATAGAGTTGAGTTTTTCTTCGACAATTGCTCGAAAGTCTTCGGCTAAATCTGCATGACGTGCATGAATAAGAATCTTCATACCTAGAAGGGTAGTGCGTAAACGACCCCTGTTGCTAGAGTTGCAAGAAGAATAGATTTTCCTAGAATTCTAAGTGCAGTTTTTCTGTCTGCATCTCTATCTTTTGCATCACTTACCCGAGAGATATCTCCGAGCTTGCCGAGGTTAAATGTTCCTGCAAAACCATATGCCAGACAGAATTTACTTCGTGATTGGACATAACCAACCGATGCCACCATGAGCGGGAGAAAAATCCCTAAACGGGCGCTCGGACCGGCATTTACCGAGATTAATCCAATTAGAGTGGTCAGTGAAAAAAACAATCCAACTAAACCAACCATCTGCCTTCGACGAACTTCACTTTTTCCTAGATTACAAGTGCCCGGAATATATCTGGCCTCAGACATCTTCGTACTCGTCTTCATCTATCCATGCATTCGCGGAAGTATCCTCTTGGTGCTCGATCCAAGACAAAAAGGAACCTACGGCGCGAAACGCTAATACCGCCACAGTAACTGCAGCAAATACTCGACGAATCGCTTTTACCATGGGTTAAAAATACTCGGTATTGAGCAAAATTTCTCTAGATAGAAGCAAGGGCGGCGTTTATGTCGTTCCAAATATCGTCAACATGTTCACAGCCCACAGAAAGACGAATTAATTGCTCAGGTACTGAGGCGCTTTCTATTGGCCATCTGCGGCGACGCTCCCACAAGGACTCAATTCCCCCAAGACTGGTTGCATGAGAAATTAAAGTCGATGATTCGCAGACAGTTTGAGTTTCTTCGGCAGTACCAGCCACTTCAAAGGAAATAATCGCACCAAATCCTGGGTAGCGAACACGAGAAACCTTTGGGTGTGCTGATAAACGTGATACTAGTTCTTTGGCATTTTCCTGTGACTTAGCGAAGCGAAGAGGGAAAGTTCTCAAACCGCGCAGCGCAAGCCATGATTCAAATGGACCTGGGATTGAGCCACTGAAACTGCGAGCATCCTGAAGTCGTTTAAATAGAGCTTGATCATTCGTCGAAAGCGAACCCATGAGAACATCACTGTGACCAGATAGAAATTTAGTCACCGAGTGCATCACGATGTCAGCTCCCATAGCTAAAGGATTTTGGATAAGTGGTGTGGCGAAGGTGTTATCGACAGCCACTCCGATTCCTGATTTCTTCGCTGCTCCGATTAAGGTTTCAAGCTCTGCAACATCTAAGCAAGGATTAGTAGGAGATTCAATCCAAACAAGCGCAGCACCTTTCATCGCATCGATTACTGATGGAGTATCTACGATGTCGACAAAACGAACTTCTAATCTCCCGCTCTCATGAAAAGTTTTGAGTAATGTCATGACACCGCTATAGCCTTGATTAGAAGCAACAACTGGTGCCCCAATAGGTAATATAGAAAAGACTGCACTAATGGCCGCCATTCCAGATGAAAAAGCTAAAGTTTGGCCACCTTCAAGGGCAGAGATTGCATCTTCCAATGCGTTCCACGTTTCATTGCCATAGCGGCCATATCCAATCGGACCGCCCGCATGAAATGTTGATGTTAATACGATGGGTGGATTGAGCGCTGCATCGGGTGCGACTTGTGGCCGACCAGCGGTAATTGCCTGTGTCTCGGGATGTTGGCTCATGCTCATAGCCTAATCCTTTGAAAGCACGGCCATAGCCGCATTATGGCCAGGAATTCCACTGACGCCACCACCACGAACCGCCCCTGCCCCACAAATAAAGATCTTTGGATCATCGGTTTCAACACCCCAACTTGGTGCTGAACCATCTTCACGGAAAGGAAATTGCAAATCCCTGTGAAAAATATTCCCGCGAGGAAGGCCTATTTCTTTTTCGATATCCAATGGTGTTTTCACTTCTATTCCAACAATTAAGTCCTCGATTGGTTCTGCAAGATATTCATTGAGTGAAGTTAGCGCTGACTTTAATGCTGCTTCACGAGCGCTTTCATTGTCAGCATCAAAGAGAGATGCTGGAGTATGCAAACCAAAAAGCGTCAGAGTTTGATATCCAGCTTGTGCTAATTCATCACTAAGAATTGAAGGGTCCGTTAGCGTGTGGCAATACATTTCAAGTGGCATAACTGAAGGCATGTGACCACTCTTTGCTTGTGTAAATATAGTTTCAAAGTGAGAGAAAGTTTCATTCGCATGAAAAGTTCCAGCAAATGCTAAGCGTGGATCGATACCCGACTTGAGTTGAGGAAGACGTTTCAAAAGCATGTTTATCTTCATTTGTGCGCCATCTAGACTTTCTGGCTTGCTGGTCCCACGCAAACTAGCAAGTGTTTGTGGGGCAATATTGGATAAAAGAAAAGTTGATTTTAATGCCAGTCCATTTGCCGTCGTAACACGAACGCCATCTCCATCACTATTAATTGTTGTGACTCGCTGGTTTAAATCAATCTGGACGCCGGCTTCTATTGCAACACGTTCGAGTTCATTAACCAGTGCACCCATTCCACCTTGGGGAACTTTCCACTCCCCGGTTCCGTTACCCATTAGATGATAAAGAAAACAGATATTTGCTTGCATTTCAAATGCGGATGCGAAAGTACCAATTAATGCATCTGTTAAGACCACGCCTCTCACCACGTCATTTTTAAAGCGCGAAGTAATAATCTCTCCAATTGGTTTCTCAATCATAAAATCCCAAATATCAGGACTGCCAACTAACTCCTTAAGTTCACTCCTAGTTTTTAGAGGTTGAAGCAATGTTGGTGCAATCCGTTCGGCAAAATCTGCTATCTCCCGATAAAACTCCTGCCAAGCTTGGCCCTCACTCCCGGTTGGATCTAATTCATTAAAAGATGATTGGGTTTGGTGGTCCCATTCTCGCGAGACCAAAAGTCCCAGATTTTCTCCATTTCGTTCATACGGTGTGTAGCTTGAAACATCCCGAGATACGCACTCAAAGTTAATTCCCAAATCTTTGACAATAGAGTCAGGCAAAAGTGACACTAGATAGGAATAACGTGAGATTCGAGCGTCATAACCAGGAAAAGCACGAACACTTGTGGTCGCTCCCCCGACTTCAGCATTAGCTTCAAGAATGCGCACTTTTTTTCCGGCACGGGCAAGGTAAGACGCTGCAACCAAGCCATTATGGCCGCCACCAACAATGATTACATCAGCGTCAAAATTTTCCACTAGATAGCTTTTACGATGCGCGCAATCGCCTCAGTAATAATTTCAGGACTTGTTGCAAAGTTAAGTCGCACATACTGCGAGGCTTGCACACCATAAATACTGCCTGCGTTAAAGGCAACTCTTCCTTTTTCTAACAGCGTTGCGGCGGGATTTTCTCCTAAGTTCAGGCTGCTGAGATCCACCCAAGCCAAATAACTATTTTGAGGAAGGTCATATGTAACCGAAGGTAAGTGCGTGGCTAATAGGTCTTGCAGCATTAATCGATTGTGATCAAGTTGTGTAATAACGGAGTCCAGCCATGAGCCACAATCGGCAAATGCCACTGCCGAAGCAAATGCCCCGAGAATTGCTGCCCGAAAATGGACCGCTGCTGGCATTAAATCTAGCTTTGCTTTAATTTCATCATTTTGAGACACAATAATTGCACACTTTAAGCCAGCAATATTCCAGCCCTTTGATGCTGCCGTCACGGTTATTCCAACTTCACGCGCTGTTTCATTTATCCCCAAGAATGGAAAAAAAGTATGTGAAGAAAATGTTAGTGGTGCATGTATTTCGTCACTTATAACCAGAACCCCATAAGTCTTCGCCATCAGTGCAATACGTTCAAGTTCTTCTTTTGAATACACGCGCCCAAGAGGGTTATGTGGTGAACATAATAAATGTACTTTCAATCCTGAGGCATACACTTTTTCAATGGCATCTAAATCTAACTGCCATGGGTTAAGCATCTGGCTTGAGATTCCAGTTCGGGTAAATGGAACATCAATTTTGGTAAGTTGAGTCTCATTTATCCAGTTATAGAAGTTTTGATACACCGGTGAGTTAATTAAAATCGTGTCTCCGGGCCTAGTAATAACACGCAATACTTCTACTACGGCAACGCCAACATCAGAGGCGACACGAACTTGAGAGGTATCAACGCTCCAGTTCCATCGCTCTGCTGCAAATTTAGCAAAACCTTCTGCAAGTTCAGGCACTGCTCCCAAATATCCAAGATCCGAATTAGTAATCATCTCTTGCAAGACTGCGCGAATTGGTTCAGCGACCGGATAATCCATCTCTGCAACAGGTAAAGGCAAAACGTCACGATCAAAAGCACGCCATTTTTCAGAGTGATGAGTCAGTAAGTTGGCTAAACTCGGCGCTTGAATATTAGTTTTATTCATCGCAGAAGGCTACCTTGCAATTCTTTATAACTGAAGTAGGTTAGCCCTCGTCCGGCAATAATCTGCGTGTTGTATTTCGCACAACCAAAGTTGTAGGCAAAACTAGTGATGGCGGAACAACATCGGGCTTCCGTAAACGCTCCATGATTGACCAAGCGGCCATTTCACCCATTAATGCCACCGGTTGTTCAATAGTTGTGAGTTCAGAAAACTCCGCCATTTCATGACCATCAAAGCCAACTATCGAAATATCATCGGGACTTTTTAATCCATGTCTACGCAGGGCTTGTAATGCCCCCATTGCCATCTCATCGGATTCGCAAAATATTGCCGTTGGTCGATTAGGTCGAGCAAGCAAATCATCCATGGCTCGTGAGGCTGTATGCATTGTGAAGTCTCCATGGACCTCGCGCGATGGCAGCCACTCTAAATGATTTTCAGCCAGTACCTGCATGAATCCTTTGCGTCGATCCTGTGGAACACTGAAATTAAATGGGTCATCGGGACGACCAGACATCAAGCCAATTTTTTTATGACCTTGGTTAACCAGATGCTGTGTTGCAGTCCGAGCTGCAGCAACATCATCTATCTTCACACTCGCACATTGGGCATGATCCATTCCCACAAGTGCAATAGGAATTCCTAGGCTTAAAATAGAGTCAAACTCTTCTTCAGTCGGTGGCAGTGAAATAACGATAAGCGCATCAACTCGGCCCTTCAATAATTGGTGCTGAAATAATCTCTCGCGACCTTTCATTGCACTAAAGTTGTAAAGAAGAAGGTCCAATCCCGCTTCACGCAAAGCTTGCTCAGCACCACTAATAACTTGAGAGAAATACCACCTAGAAATATAAGGAGCAACTACGCCAACGCTGTTCGTACGACCGGCAGGTGCATCCGCTCTAGTTAATGGATAATTTAGTTTTTCAGCGGCGGCAATAATCTTGGCTCGTGTGACCTCGTTAACGTGTTGCAAGCCTCGCAGTGCGCGCGAGACCGTTGCGGTAGAAACACCCGCCTCGTCGGCCACCTCTTTTATTCCAGCCATTGCATTCCCGTTTCTCCGAATTAACTCTGGATCGCGCAGTTTTCTCTGCAAAACCTGCAACTTTTCCTGCAAGAGGTGTAAAAGTACGCCACTTATACAGGAATTGGCAATCTAGCCCTGGATAACTGGCTAGATTTATATCTATGAGCCAACAAATTGAGACCCAGATAGATGTGAGCTTGACTGAACGCAACCGTATGAGCGCCCTATTCCGCATCATCCTCGTCGCTCCTATGGGCATCTTTGTTGCATCGTTTGTGCCAACAGATTTGAGCACGAATGGTTCAAACTACCTGGCAGTCGGCTTCTTGGTGTTACCAACCGCCCTGGCAATTGTTTTTCGTCAGATCTATCCCAGTTACTTGTTGGCCTTTAATGAAGCGTTACTTTCACTGCAGACTCGTGTTGATGCATATATTTTACTATTGACTGACGAGTATCCATCCATCGAAGAAAATGATGTAGTCAGTGTTACTTTCCCGCCAGTTGATGCAAAACTACTTAGCCAATGGTTACCTCTCATTAAATGGTTGCTTGCGATTCCATTATATATAGTCGGTTTTTTCTACTTAATTTATGCCACATTTCTTACCATCTTTGCATGGCTAAGTGTCATTTTTACTGGTAACTACCCTGAAAGATGTGCTGAAGGCGTAGTGGGGACTATTGCATATTGGAACCGTGTTGCTGGATATGCGCTTTTATTCGTTACAGATGAGTATCCAACTTTTTCATTGTAATTTATGGCACTTTACACAGACCAAAAAATGCGGCGCATAGTCGCCGAAGTTGGTGAACTAGATAAGAAATTTGCGCCGTTAATTTCACGAAGGCCCCTCTGTACAATTGGCAGGAATGAACGAACTGAAACAAATTTTGAATCGTTGATTAGTTCCGTGATTTCGCAACAGCTTGCTACAAAGGCCGCTGAAACAATTCATGCACGCTTAGTCAAAGAATGCACAGGGAAAATTACCGCCCGAAAATTGAATAATCTCGATGATTCAATTTTTCGTGGATTAGGAGTGTCTGGAGCAAAAACCAGAACGATAAAGGGTCTAGCTACCGCAGTGCTCGATAAATCTATTCCCATAGAACGCATAGATGAGATTCACGATGACCAGGAAATCTTTGAAGCACTCACATCCCTCTGGGGCATTGGGCGATGGACAGTTGAAATGTTTATGATGTTTCAACTAGGACGACTGAACATCTGGCCAACGGGAGATTTAGCTGTCCGCCGCGGTTGGGATATCGTCCATAAAAATAATGATGAGATTGATGCCAAAACTCTCGATTTAAGAGGCGAAAAGCTTCACCCTTATCGAAGTGTCTTTGCGTGGTATTGCTATCAAGCAGTGCATGAATCGCGTGGCTTAGATTATTAAATATCCTCAAGAATTAATGAGACTGAATTAATACACCAGCGCTCATCTGTTGGGACGTCATATCCTTCACCTTTAAATACATGTCCTAAATGCGAGCCACATGCCGCACAGCGAACTTCAGTGCGGACTCTAGGAAAGAGTGACCGATCTTCAATGAGCTCAACAGCATCATCTGTACTCGGTGCGTAAAAAGATGGCCAGCCACACCCCGAGTGAAACTTAGTTTCACTCTTAAAAAGTACCGCGCTACAAGCTTTGCATTTATAGATACCAATTTTATCCGTATCGGTATATTCACCCGTAAAGGGCCGCTCAGTCGCAGCATTTCGCAAAACATCAAAAGATAGTGGATCAAGTTTTGCCGCTAATGCTTCTTCATTAATTGTGACTGGATAATTCTTCTCGTTCATGGTGAAACTACAACTGCTGGGTACGGCACACCAGTGCTTGAGTGACAGTCATAACCTTTCGGATTCTTGATTAAGTATTTTTGGTGATACTCCTCTGCTAGGAAGTAAGTGACTCCTTCGCTGCGATTAATGTCACTAACAATTAGATCCAAGCCTTGTTCCGTTAATACTGCTTGATAAACTTCACGCGAATTAATTGCGATTTGATGGTGAGAATCGTTAGTTGTATAAATTGCACTTCGATACTGAGTTCCAATATCTCCACCTTGCTGATTGAGGGAGGTTGGATCGTGCATCGTCCAAAACTCCTCTAATAAACGTTGATACGAGACCTTTGATTCATCAAAATCCACCTTCACAATTTCAGCATGGCCAGTCTTGCCCGTGCACACCTCTTCATATGTTGGATTAGCAGTAAGTCCACCCATATAACCCACAGATGTTTCCAAAACCCCTTCAATCTGCCAGAAACGTCGTTCAGCGCCCCAAAAGCAGCCCGTCGCAAAATATGCCGTTGATTTCATAGGTGTGATTCTTTCAGTTTGAATGCAATCATGCACCCGCTGATAGCCTTGCATCCGTTACACCTTATGAGCCCCCGTAGCTCAGGGGATAGAGCACCGCCCTCCGGAGGCGGGTGCACAGGTTCGAATCCTGTCGGGGGCACACGCGAGATAAATCACTTAAGAAATGGGAAATCTTTTCGTGTACATCCTTGTTAATACATCAAGAAGGCGAGAGAATTAGCGCCTTGCGCATCCAAAGATTGCGTATTACAGAGTTTTAACTTATTAGGCCCCGCCATAACGGGGTTGGAGGAGGCACGCACATGGATTGGCGACACCGATCGGCTTGCCGTGATGAAGATCCTGAACTGTTTTTCCCTGTTGGTAACACCGGGCCGGCAATAAGTCAGATCGAAGAGGCTAAAAAAGTCTGCAACCGTTGCATTGTTAAAGAGCCATGCTTGGCTTGGGCATTAGAGAGCGGCCAGGACGCAGGTGTATGGGGCGGACTATCCGAAGATGAGCGCAGGGCGCTCAAGCGCCGGGCTGCGCGTAACCGTGCTCGTTTGCAGGAGCAGCAAAACACTTTCTAATAATGGCTACAAGGGAAAACGAAGGACTGCAGTAGTTCCTAAATCCGTGGACGTTAACTTCAAAACACCTTTTAGTTCATTTTCAGTCAGCGTTCGTACAATTTGCAAACCCAAGTTTGATGAAGTGGCAAGATCAAAGCCATCTGGTAGGCCTATCCCATCATCAACAATCGTGATTACACACTCATTGCTATAACGCGCCAATTTTATCGAAAGCGTAGAACCGCGTTCCGCTAGTCCATGCTCCAAAGCATTGTGCATGAGCTCGGTAACAACCAAAGATAGTGGAGTTGCTAGTCGTGATTCAAGAGGCCCTAACTCCCCATCTCGTGCAATTGTTAGTTCACCCATCCGTGGACTTAGCTCCAATGCGTGAGTAATTAAACTTGTTAAGACTGCATCAAAAGCAACATCGTTATCGCTACTACTAGATAAAGTCTCATGAACAAGTGCGATAGAGGCGATTCGTCGAACCGCTTCATCGAGTGCAGAAGCAGCACCTGGATCTTCTATACGCCTAGCTTGCAAACGCAATAAGGCTGAAACTGTTTGGAGATTGTTTTTTACACGGTGATGAATTTCGCGAATTGTTGCATCTTTAGTTACAAGCTCACGATCTCGACGCCGTAATTCAGTTACGTTTTGGAGCAACACGATCGCACCAATGCGATCACTGCCAGCCAACAAGGGAAGAACTAGCAAGTCGATAGTTGCCCCTTGATTGTCAATTTCAACTCTCCGTAAAGTTTTTCCATTTAAGCGAGTGCTTATGCCTTCTTCGTGTGCATCAGGAGAATTTTTAACAACAGTTTCAGCAACATCGCCTAATTTATGATTTTCTATTTCAGTTTTCCACCCCATACGGCTAAAAGCCGACCTTGCATTTGGGCTAGCAAAGGAGATAACCCCGTTGACATCTAGTCGGATTAATCCATCACCCACTCGCGGTACCGGCTCAAATAATGAGCCAGTATCTCGGTAAGGAAAAGACCCCTCTGAAATCATGCGATAGAGCGAATGTGCGATCTCGCGATAGTTGAGCTCTAACGAGCTTGGTGAGCGCATAAGTTCCGAGTTTCGATGGCGCGAAATAACTGCGATAACTTGCCCTTCAAATGAGACTGGAATCGTCTCTTCCTTAATCATGAGTTCGCCGATTCTCTCTGGCTCTGAGTTTCGAATAATTTCACCACTAGATAAGGCGTCATCAATTCGACTTCGGCTGCCCCACATAATCTCGTCACCGATAACATCATCTACAAAAACAGTTGCCGCAGTTGTTGGGCGAATATGAGCAACTGCAACATGGCCTGTTGGCCAAAGTTTTACATCTTTTCTTATTGGAACCCAGAGAATTAAATCTGCAAATGAGAGATCTGAAAGAAGTTGCCAATCCGCTACAACTTCACGTAGGCGATGTGCCTGGTCTATTGTTACCGAGCTTCTTCCATGTATTAAACTTTCAAACTCAGGCACGATTATTTCCAATTATCAATCTCTTGCGAAATTTCTTGTGTTGCAAACCAGATTAACTCGTCATCATCTTCGTGAGCCAAGAGGGCACACTGAACTTGTTCCCAAACTACTGGAGAAGTTAAAGTCATTGAATCCTGATGGCTTTCACCATATTGAGCTTCTACTAATTCAAGAGCTAAGACCAAACCAGGTGCTTCCTTTGTTGCCCTCATTTCAAGGGCAACTTCAGCCGCTAATGTCGATAATAAATACTCAATCTCTTCTTGGTCGCAATCTAAATTCTCATTAATGAAATCTGAAGTGGGTGCAAAAACTCGACTGGCTTCATGACTTTGGGCAACAATAAACTGCTCAAGACCAATATGAGAAATGGGAAGGTATGCGCGCATCCGATAATGATATTGGAAGTTATGCCTGCATCTCACTCGCAATTTTTGCTATTGCTTTACGTAGGACTGAACGCGCATTTACTTCAATAAGCGTTGATTTCTGAGCCTCTGCCGCAGATATAGAACGCGCATCACGTGGGATCACTCGCACGCCTAATGGGCGAAGCCGCGTAGTTATTCCAAGATATCGTGCCTCTTCTTCAGCGCCTTTACGTCCCATGGAACGCATATTAAGCACAAAACTCAAGGGGCTCCGAATAGAGGTCATCTCGATAAGAGCAGTGACTTGCTCTAAGCGATGTAGTCCCAAAACATCGGGGCGAGCTACGACCATGAACTCATCACCCTGATCACAAGACCATGTCGTCATAGCTGATGTCCACCGACGATCCGTTAGTCGGTTAGATAATCCAGATATCGATCCTAAATCAATTATAACTTGATCAAAACTTTGTATCGCTTGCTCCATTAGAGTTTCAATTGAAATAGATTGATCTTGAGAAATCTCTGTAACTGATAAACCTGGTGCAATAGTTCGCCACCCAGGTTCACTATTTACATTTCTAAGCGAAAGTAATGTTGCAACTGAGGGTGCTCGAAAATTGGCATCAATCAACAGGGTTTGCTTCTCTGCAACACTGAGCTCCATTGCGATGTTAATGGCTAAGGTTGTACAACCGGTATTGCTACCAGCTGAACCAATTGCAAGTACATGCGCTCTTCTTGCTTGAGAAGGCGGTTGTGTTGCCTGACGCAACATAGGTGCTCGGATAAAACCACGAACAAGACTTATTAGATCGGTAGCTGTGGTTGGAACTAAGTGGAGCTCCCCCAATGCAATATCACTGGTCGGATTCTTGGAGAAGCCAACAAGTTGTTTGACCAAAGGTTTCATAGCATCTAATCGCTCATGAGTAATGCCAGCAAGATCTGGAGCAAAAATTAAAATCGCACCACTAACGGAATCTTGATTGTTTTTCAGATATCGCTCTAAAGAATCAATATCGATAGCTCTGAAAAGGACACTCCAACCTTGTGCAAAAAGTGTTGCGGCAATAAAACTTTCAGTCTGAGTGTCGGCTATTGCTGTTATTACCGTTGGAAGTTCGAGATCAGACATGTGAACGAATCACTACTAAACGACCGTGGGTAGTTGCGCTTAAAACCCGCAGAACTTGTGTCTCTTCAACTGCAATGGTGAGTGCAGCATCCGTGCCAAAATTCTTACTCTTTTGATCATAACTAAGGAGACTAACCCCACCCAAAATCAATACTGGCTCAACCGGTGATTCGCCATTTTGGCTATCGATTACCCAATAGATATCTACGCTCTCCCCAAGCGCTATTCCTGCAGCCACATCCACTGCCCGAATACTTATAGGAACAGCACTTGCAGCCAATCTATTACTGCTTGAGCGTACGTTTTGAATACTCAAAATCTGGCCTTGCACGATCGCGCTGACTAGGACTAAGCCGATGGGTTTATCTACTTTAGTTAAGTAAAGCGATGCACTTGAATCTAAAACTAAGTTTTGGAGTCGGAAGTCACCTGAAACTACTTGATGTCCAGCGGGTAAATCAATTGCAGCTACCCAAAAATCTTCTCCTTGATGTGAGAAAGTAGCGAGAAGGAAAGCAGAGAGAAATGAAGCGGCAATTAATGTTATTGCGAGTGGTGTGCGAGAGCGTGAGGTATTTTTTGTATTTTTCATAGTGTGAACTCAAGGCCACATTGCACAGTGTTTTCCTACTTATCCACAGTCATCAATTGGGATGAGTGAATCCTGTCAATTGGGCTGAAGTTATCTGGGCGATATGGGTCGAATCTAACCCTATGACTACTAATCCAATCTTTGAAGAAACTCCGATATTTAATCGAATTAATCTCACCGTGATTTCAAGCAATGCCGATGAAGACTGGCTTCACCCAGTGCTAGAAATATTTCGCCCACAAGCCGAGCTACCCTTATTGAAAGAAAGCAGACTTTACCTCGTTCCAACTTTATTTGGTGATGAGTTTGATCAGGAATTCGCACCTGAACCCACTTCTGCTAAAGACTTGCCCGAATTAATTCAATGGTGCACTAGCTTTGCACGCAATGTGCTCGAAGTTTTTGCAGGGCGGCGACAGTCTTCTCAGTTGACTAAACTTTTTCATTTTCGCATATTTAGTGAATTCGAAAAGAAATCTGGAAGTGAAAATGATGTGGGTAGGATTAGAAAACTCCACATAAATCAACCATTGGATGGGATCTGTGAAGCCACTGTCACTGTTCGATTCGGAGAGCGTCTACGAGTGCTGGTTTTTAGATTTGAAGGTGTCGATCAACGTTGGCTCTGCACAGCTTTAACTTTACTTTAAGCCGCACCATGACAGCGCTTGTACTTACGCCCTGACCCACAAGGACAAGGCGCATTACGAGAGACGTCACCCGTTGTCTTAACGCCTGATTCATCTGCAGCAGTATATTGAAGTCCGGCAGTAGGAAGTGGCTTGGCTTCGAGTCCAGCACCGGTAACAGTATTGTTAGAAGTTTCAACTGTAATCTCGATATTGAAGAGCAAGCCAGCAATTTCTTCCTTAATTGCATCCATCATTGCAGAGAATAGTTCGTAACCCTCACGCTGATACTCCACAAGAGGATCACGTTGCGCCATTGCTCGAAGGCCAATTCCTTCTTGTAAATAATCCATCTCATACAAGTGCTCGCGCCATTTACGATCAAGTACTGAAAGCAAGACCTTACGTTCGAGTTCGCGCATTACTTCTGCGCCTAAAGCATTCTCACGATTGGCATATGCGTTTTCACAGTCTTCAACAATGCGGGCAATAAGAAATTCAGTGTCTAGTGCGCTGCGAGAGCCAACCGATGCAATGAGCTCGTCGATGGTAAATGAGACAGGATAAATACTCTTAAGTGCGTTCCATAAAAGATCTAGATCCCAATCTTCGGCATAACCTACAGAAGTAGCACTAGTTACATATGCCGTTAAAGTTTCACGGACAAAAGTTGCAATCTGATCCTTGATGTCTTCGCCTTCTAAGACCATTCGACGCTCACCATAAACAACTTGTCGCTGGCGGTTCATAACATCGTCATATTTCAGGACGTTCTTACGCATTTCAAAATTTTGTGCCTCTACTTGTGTTTGCGCCGAACGGATCGCATTGCTGACCATCTTGGACTCAATCGGTGCATCATCTGGAATTCCGGCCGCAGATAAGAAGCGTTCAACCATTCCTGAATTAAAGCGACGCATGAGATCGTCTTGAAGTGAAAGATAAAAACGTGATTCACCAGGATCGCCCTGACGACCTGAACGACCTCGCAACTGATTGTCGATACGCCTTGATTCATGGCGCTCGGTACCAAGAACGTAAAGACCACCCAGCGCAATTACCTCTTCATGACCCTTGATAACAGCAGCTTTTTGTTTAGCAATCTCATCTGGCCAAGCTGCTTCATAGGCTTCAGCATCATCTACTGGAGAGATTCCACGGCGTTGAAGTTCGAAATCGGCCATAAACTCAGGATTTCCACCGAGCATAATATCTGTGCCGCGACCGGCCATATTCGTTGCAACGGTTACTGCTCCACTTACACCGGCGCGAGCAATGATTGCTGCTTCACGTTCATGGTGCTTTGCATTCAGAACTTCGTGAGGGACGCCTGACTTGCGCAAGAAAGCTGATAACTCCTCAGATTTTTCAACACTAACTGTGCCCACCAAAACTGGTTGACCTTTGCGATGTTTTTCTACGATATCTGCAGTCACTGCTACAAATTTTCCAGCTTCAGATTTATACACTAAATCCGCTTGATCCAAACGAACCATTTCGCGGTTAGTAGGAATTGGAACAACACCGAGCTTATAAATCTGATAAAACTCTGACGCCTCAGTCATTGCCGTTCCAGTCATACCAGACAGCCTCGAATAAAGGCGGAAATAATTCTGCAAAGTAATAGTTGCAAGCGTCTGATTTTCATCCTTGATTTCAATACGCTCTTTTGCTTCCAATGCTTGATGCAGGCCTTCGCTGTAGCGTCTTCCGGCCAACATTCGGCCAGTATGTTCATCAACAATTAAGAGTTCGCCATTCATTACCACGTAATCTTTGTCGCGCTTAAATAACTCTTTAGCTCGCACTGCATTGTTGAGATAGCCAATCATCGGGGTATTAACTGCTTCGTATAGATTTTCTATTTGAAGTAGCTGTTCAACCTTTGTAACTCCTTCTTCCAAAATTGCAATGGTTTTTTTCTTTTCGTCAATTTCATAATGGATGTCGCGTTGTAATTTTCCAACGTGATTTGCAAATTCGACGTACCATTTGGTGGCTTTATCAGCAGGCCCGCTAATGATTAAAGGTGTTCGTGCTTCATCAATTAAAATCGAGTCAACTTCATCGACAACGGCGAAGAAATGATCGCGTTGAACACAATCTTCAAGTGACCAGGCCATATTGTCACGTAAATAATCAAAGCCAAACTCATTATTTGTGCCATAAGTGATATCGGCTAAATAAGCTTCACGACGTTCAGCAGGCGACATATTTGCAAGAATGACACCAACCTTTAGCCCTAAGAAACGGTGAATGCGACCCATCCACTCGCTATCTCGTTCTGCTAAATAATCATTTGTCGTAACAACGTGAACTCCACGTCCAGCTAATGCATTTAAATATGAAGGCAAAGTTGCGACTAGAGTTTTACCTTCACCTGTACGCATCTCAGCAATATTTCCACGATGCATAGCTGCGCCACCCATTAACTGAACGTCATACGGGCGCTGCCCTAAAGTTCTCTTTGCTGCCTCTCTGACAACTGCAAAAGCTTCAGGCAATAAATCGTCCAGGCTTGTACCTTGGGTATATCGACTCTGAAAGAGAGAAGTCTGCTCACGGAGTTCTGCATCTGAAAGGGCACTAATTCTTGCTTCATGTCCATTGACTACGGCTACAACTTTGCCCAGTTCGCGTAATAGGCGACCTTCTCCTGCACGCATAATTCTGTCAAAAAACGCTGGCATAGCTGGGCCTCTCGCACTTCATAGCTGAATCAACCCTCCTATCGTAGAGGTTGGGCCACGCAAGCGGTAACCGAGGCCAGGACGTGAAATCCGCGGGCAGTAAGGGCTCTGGAAGCCTCCCGCAATGTTGCACCCGTAGTAACCACATCATCGATAAGAATTACATCCCCTCGAGGGTAAACACCAGGGGTGATAGCAAATGCACCCGCCATATTGAGAGAGCGTTGTCTGGCATGCAGGCCACTCTGATCACGAACTTTTCGAACAATCTCCAGAGAATTTGCCATGGGATACCCAGTTTGCACGGAGACGTCTTTTGCTATGTCAACGATAAAACTCCGCCCCCTCCTGCGTCGAGCCGAAGGCGATGATGGAATAGGAACCAATTGCACATTATGGTGAGAAAAATCTGCTTTTCCTAATACATGCATGATTGCATCAATGATGAGGTCATCAGCGCCTTTCAAGCCATTTTCTTTTGCAGCCAAAATAATTCTGCTAGCGGTTGTCGAGTAAAGAATGGCGGAATGAATATTCAAATCTGAAATATGTGTCTGATAATAGTGCGGATGCCATTCGCGGCGACATGTGGAACAAATTGACAGTCCCACATCGTTGCACCCAAAACATCGAGTAGGAAAAATTAACTGAGATAACTCTTTAACAAAGTGCATACGAAGAGTTTAGAAGTATTTATTAGAGCTAAAAAATACTTGTGGAAACTAAGCACGGTAATCATCAGGCTGAAGTTTAATAAGACGCGAGTTTATTCCGCTCCCAGCCTCGCGTGGAAGCGTCACTACAAAGTGTGCACCTTTTCCAGGGCGACCCCATGCTTCAAGCTCCCCATTATGTAAGCGAGCATCTTCAAGGGCAATAGATAGTCCTAGACCAGTACCTCCTCTTGTTCTTGCACGAGATGGATCGGCGCGCCAAAAACGATCAAAGACTCTAAATAAGGTCGCTTCATCCAGACCAACACCAAAATCGCGAATCCCAATTGCTACATCATCATCACTTGCAATAATCGTTATAGCAATTGGTTTTTCTTCGGCATGATCAATTGCATTTGAAAAGAGATTTCGCAAAATGCGCGCTACACGACGAACATCCGCCCTAATATTCACAGACTCTGCAATTGAGTAAATACGAAGTTCTGTAGATTTCTCGCTAGCCACAAGTGCCAGGTCATCGGCACACTGTCGAGCTAAGGAAACGACATCAAAATCAACGGCTTCGAGAACTGCAACCTCGGCGTCAAAACGGCTGATTTCAAGCAAATCTTCCAATAAGCGTTCGAATCGATCCAGTTGCGCAATCATGAGTTCGGCGCTTCGAGCGACTATTGGGTCAAAGCCATCTCGAGCAGAGAAGATAACCTCCGATGCCATACGCAAAGTCGTCAGTGGAGTGCGCAATTCGTGTGAAACGTCAGAAACAAATCTTTGTTGGACTCGAGAGAGGTTTTCGAGTCGTGCAAACTGCTGC